>JACCDZ012097475.1_pt1 | contig 24210 bp, 20 predicted proteins | sample 7449551 | NCBI WGS metagenome assembly JACCDZ01 (sample SAMN15323452, study PRJNA562643) | freshwater metagenome | isolation source: river surface water | place: USA:Blue River Watershed | collected 2017-08-18 | reverse complement strand
TCCAATTGGTTTCCTCAGTTCAAGGAGCAAAAACTAGGCAAGCTGGGTGCGGACGGAACTTTATCGACGGTTGCAAATAAGACGCCGATTACCGTACAGGATCTGATGCGTCATACCAGTGGTCTGACCTATGGTGGTCGAGGTGCGACACCGATACATAAAGAATTTCCTGGCGGTTCTGTGATTTCAGCGATGCAGTATGACGGGAAACTTGTCATTGACAAGCTTGCGGCTGCGCCGTTGCTGTATGAGCCTGGCACGACATGGGACTATGGTTTTGGTCTTGATGTGCTTGGTCTGATCCAGGAAAAAATGGCAAATAAACGCTTGCAAGAAGTCATGCGTGAACGCCTCTGGAATAAAGTCGGCATGAAGGATACCGGCTTTGATATGTCGGCCAAAGACGCTTCGCGTTTTGCGCAACCTCTGCCAGTCGATCCTTTGACTAACAAGCCACAGGCGATAGATATCCTCACTAAGCCGATCAAGTACGACTGCGGCGGCGGTTGCGCTTACGGAACGGCTGGAGACTATATTCGCTTCGGTCAAATGTTGCTAGATGGTGGTTCCATTGATGGTAAACGCGTGCTGGGTCCGCAAACAGTGGCGCTCATGACAGCGGATCACCTTGGAACACAAATTAAAAATCGTGTCGCCGTGACCGAACCTTCAAGGGCGGAATATGGTTTTGGCTTGAGTGTTGCAGTGCGCAAATACAGGGGTGTGTCCGCCATTAACGGAAACGTTGGGGATTACACATGGAACGGCGCCTATGGCACGATGTACTTCGCAGATCCAAAAGAGAACATGGTGGTCGTCATGATGGCGGCCACTCCTGGAGATTTGCGCAAAGAGTATCGTGAGCGGGTCAATGCGCTGATTTACGCCGCACTCGAAAAATAATCCGTCGTTGCCAACACTGGTTTCAAGGGTAGGGGTCAAGCTTTATAGAAACTTGACCCTTCCTGTTGTCAGGTCGTAAATACCGCCAACGATTTTTAATTGGCCAGTTGAGACGCGTTCGCTGAGAATTGGATTGGACTCTTTCAGTTTTGTCACATTGATTTGTACATTCGCCACTGTCGTCGCATTGACCAGATTGTTCGCTTTTACAGTTTTTGACGCCTCTCTAACTGCTGGAGCTAATGCAGTGGTGAGTGATTGAATGTGTCCCGGATACGTTGTGTTTTGAGTGTAGGCTTTCACAGCGGCTTCAATCGCACCGCAACTTGTGTGGCCAAGAACTAAAATTAATGGCGCCTTCAACACTGCAACGGCGTATTCCAGACTCGCAAGAATATCCGTATTGACAAAATTTCCTGCAACCCTTGTTACAAACAAATCCCCGCGGGATTCATCAAAGCAAAGCTCCGGACTGACGCGCGAATCTGCGCAGCTCACTACGCAAGCGTAAGGATTCTGTCCCCGACTCAATGCTCCCCTTGTTTCTTTGACATCTACACTCAGAGTATCTGCTTTGACATAGGCTTCGTTGCCAGCGATCATGCGCTCGAGTGCCTGATCGGGTGTCAACACATTAGCGGGTTTTGGCGGTGTCCCTTTAGCAAATGAGGCGCCACTTAAGCCCATCAAACTTGCCGCAGAGGCCATGCCAGCCGTTTTTAACAAACGACGTCGAGCAACGCTCTGCTCAGGCATGAAGGTTGTATTTAAATTTTTACTGATACAGACTAGGCACATGGTGCTGCTCCTGAGGTTTGTTCACGACGAGTGATAAAACCTCAGGCGCGATAAGTCAATTGGTAAAAAGTGTTTAATAAAGAAATCATTACTCATGCATGATAGAGCGAATAGGGTGACGCTGTGAAATCATGTTACGGCGCATTTTGAAGTTTACCCGCGGGAACACACGCGACTCCTTCAGGCAGAGATTGAGCGGGTGCAAATGCTGCCACGGCAATCAAGCTCCATTTTCCACCTTCACTTTGAATAAATGTTGATAAATTTGCAGCTTGATCGGCCTGGAGAAGATTATCTTGCATGAGAGTCCTCTGATCAGTCGTGTTGTAAGTTGAAACGACAAGTAGTCGACCATTGCGGGTAATAATCGAGTTGTCGAAGGTGATCCGCTGGTACTGTGTCGATTTTTTCCGTTCTGCCAGCGTCGTATATCCTACTCCGCTAGCTGATTGAAATTGAATGTCAGGGTTAAGTATTGGCGATGAATCACCCTTCATCACAAGATCATAAAACTTTCCAATCAGTTCCTTGCCTAATGACTGATCCTCAGGGCTAGAGGGTGACTTGAGTCTGTTATCGACAAGAGGTTTTTTATCGCAAATCGATGCGACGGGTGTGTTGAAGTTAGCATGACTCAGAATCTTCCAGCGATTATCAGAAGTGTTCCAATGAAAAACTGTTAGACGCGGGGCTTTCGATTTACTCATCAGGAGCGCTGCGTCTGGTAGGGTTTCGGTTGCCCGAACGGAGTATCTGGCGACAATGACACCTTGTGCGGGACGAGTCACGCGAATATCGCCTACTTCGAATTTATCCACATCAGCTGGGTTATAAGTTTCATAGATGTACCGTTCTCCGGAGGCTCTCTGAAGAAGAAATGCCTTATCAAGATACGGTTTGATAAGCGTCTTGGATGCCTCGTCTTGTGCAGCAGTTGTACCCACAACTCCTATTGGGCTTCCAGTGTTGGATAACAAATCAAAGAATGCTGTGACTAACGCTTCACCGCTTGAGCTTTTATTTTTGAAAACTTGATCATACGCCGCACTCGCGGCTAAAGCCTGACTAGGCATACTAGCCAAGAAAAAAACTGAAATAGAGAAAAAAAAACTATTTAAAAAAAATTTGATCGCAAACATTCTTGACCTTTAAACGAATGAAGATTTATCGATCTGCAAGGAACTCTGAGCACCATGCTGAATAATTTCCAGCCCAATGTTCAAAAGTTCCGTTAGAGCCACGACTTTCACCGCAGCCAGACATGCGATCGCCTTCGATATTAAAGATCGCGGAACTATGAAAACTGGCAAGCTGGATGAGCTTTCCATCTGCACTGATGGTACCTATATATCTCGTCTGGCCGTATGCAGAGCGATACATCAGATCAACATGACGACCTTTTTGCGCTACGACTTCAAGAGTACCTGGAACAGTAAAGACGTTAAATTCATCACCTTGCTTTCCTTTATCAGGGGAGGAAGGGTTGTTGGGATTGTGTCCGATGGTCACTCCAACAGAGGTGCCTGTTGAGATACCTTTCCAGTTTTTACTTAGACTTGGTACTGTTTGAGACAAAGCCGGATTAGCCAGAATTAAAGCTAGCAATAACAGTGCCGTTTTCATTGTTTTATTCATAAAGTTGATGCCGGTTGGGGATAACTCAATCGATTCAAATTTCGCGTGAGGACAGGATAGTCCAATTGAAATCATGAAATTTGAATTTTCATGGGGATACAAAAAAATGTCAGTATTCGTCAGTTTGTGTATGAAGACTGATATGAGTTGCACCTTGAATAAGCCGATTCTCTATTAGAATTATTTAATGTACGGCTCTTTCTGCGTATCAAGGCTCTGAGTTCAGTATGACAGAAATTTATAAAAATACGGTTCAGGTGAGAAATGGAAATTGATACTCCAACGCGCTTGATGATTGCCGGCGTCACGTTCGTTTTTTTTGCTATTTTCGAATCGCTATATCCACATCGCTCTGCTTACATTCAAAAATCTCAACGCTGGACTGCGAATCTGGGACTTTTCTTAGTTGATTTATTTGTGGTTGGTATTCCTCTTGGCGCTGCAGCCTTTGGATTTATTTTGTTTGCAGAGTCTCAAACCTGGGGGGTGATGAATCAGATTGATCTGCCTTTCTGGTTCAAGGCTATCGCGGGTTTCATTTGTCTTGACGGGTTATTGTATTTTCAACACAGACTTTCACATAAGGTACCTGTTCTTTGGCGACTGCATCGTGTCCATCATGCCGACACCGAAATGGATGTCACAACAGCGAATCGAGTGCATCCACTTGAATCAGTTTGGTTAACATTTTTGCGAGTTTCGCTTTGTGTTTTACTTGGAATACCTTTGTTGGTATTGATCTTTTACCAAATTGCATTAAACGTTGTCTCGATTTTTAATCATGCAAACATAAGATTTCCTACGAGGATTGAACGTGCGATCAACAAGCTCTTCGTGACGCCTGCCATGCACGAGACCCATCACTCGGCACACATACAGGATTTTGATACCAATTTTGCATTTGTCTTTTCATTTTGGGATAGATGTTTCGGTACTTACAAAAACCAATCAATCAAACAGAATGGGGAGGTCGTACTCGGGATTGATCAATTTCGCGACAAGAGAGACATGAGCGTGTTGAGCTTGTTAACCATGCCTTTTCGGTGATTGAGTTGTATGGTTATTTCTTTTGACTCATGTCCTTTCAATAGGGCAACACAACATATATCGACGCGCTTATGTCCCCTGAAGGTATCGATCGCGTGCGCCGCCAACCGTGGCGCACTGCACTGCCCGCCTTTCCAGGCGCATTGAGTTCTATCACGAGCCAGGCTCTGCAGGTTTTCATTGTTGCTGCCAAATCCGTGCACTTAGTCTTTGACGCCTTCTTGTGTGACAAAACCGATTTTACTCAAACCAGACTGATGAATATTAGCTAATACCTTTGCAATATCCTCATAGCGTGCATTTTTATCTGCATAAAAAAGTACAACAGGTTTTGGATCGCGTTGACTTTCTGCGATCAGCTTTAATCTCAATTCATCAATTGAAATAATGACATTACTTAAGAGGTACTGTCCTTCACCATTAACTGATACTTTGAGAGGATCGGGCGGATCGACCAATTTTTGACTAGTCACCTTAGGGAGCTCGATGCTGACAGTTTGATGGACTAAAGGGAGTGTGACCAGAAAAATGATAAGCAATACCAGCATGACATCCACGAAAGGTGTCATATTAATTTCACTCATCATGTCGTCAGAAGATGATTCGGTTTGCATGCTCATGGGTCACCTAGCGGTTGTGTTTAGTATCGACGCGTGAACCTGTTACCAGATAAGCATGCAGGTCGTAACCAAAGCGATTAAGCTGGCTGGCGATAATCTTGTTTGTCCTCACAAGTGCGTTATAAGCAAGTACGGAAGGGATCGCGACAGCAAGACCCAGAGCTGTCATAACCAGCGCTTCACCAATCGGTCCAGCAACTTGATCTAGTGATGTTTGTCCGCTTGCACCAATACGAGCGAGAGCATGATAAATACCCCACACTGTGCCAAATAGACCGATAAACGGCGCAGTTGAGCCGATAGATGCTAAAAATGTTAAACCAGACTGGAGTCTAGCCAGACTGCTTTCCACTGAGTTACGCAGAGCACGTGTGATCCAGTCACTTAGGTCTAGTTGATCGTGAAGCTGTTTTACCGAAACATGATTGTCGATAAGTGTTTCTTGCGTGGCAGAGGAGCGGTCAAGATGGTGGACAGCTTCTGCCCCGTCGTGTGCAAGCATATAAAAAACATTATAGGAACGCTTCCCTAGAGCTTCTAATCCACCTTCGAATGAAGATGAATGCCAAAAATACTCGACTCGTTTACCAAATGATTTTTGTTTGGCATGCCCGACTACTTTGAGCGTAATGATTGTCCACGTTAATACCGACATGGTGATCAAAATAATTGCGACGAAATTACTGATGTAGTCGCCTTGTGACCAAAATTCAGTTATGGAAAAATTAGGATTCATTTTTTACTCGAGAACAAAGTTAATAGGAATATTGACCCACATTTTTTGTGGCACCCCAGCTTTTTTGCCAGCAATAAAGCGCCACTTGAGAACAGTTTCATGTGCGGTCCGATCGAGACGAGGGTGACCGCTGGATTTTTGTACTTTTACTTGACTCGCCGCGCCATCGACGTCAATTTCAACGGCGAGCAAGACGGTTCCTTGCTCGCCGAGACGTTTGCTTTGTCTTGGATACGCAGGATGAGGATTGTTTAAATATTTCGCATGTGTGACTGGCAATGTGATGTCACTGCTACCTGTTTGTGATGGTGCTGCAGAGTGTTGACTAATCTTTGCGGATGGACTGGTTTGTTGCTTCTTGGGCTTTGGTTGAGCAGGTTGCAGAGGTGCTTTTTTAGACACGACAGGTTGAGTCTGTTGGGGGTGTGGCTGAACTAATTTTGGCGTGTGATCCTCTTTTTGTGAGTTTTCCTTTGGGATATCAACTGGAGATGAAACTTGGCTTTCTGCTGGTTCGTATGGCGCGACAGGATCAAGAGTCTCAGTTGGTGTACTGACGGCTTGTCCTGTGGCTTCCACCATGACAAATGATTCAAGCATTTTTATGCTCGCAGTGGGCTCGTGGGTGGCCGTCACTTGAGAAGAGAGGGCCCAGATTAAGCTAGCATGAGCGAGCAGTACAAATATGAACGCACTAAAGGCTAAACTGCGCCGGCAAGGAAGGTCTGACTGTGAGAGAAACATACGGTGGGAGTTTTGTGCCGTGATAATCAATACGAATGTGCTGCATGTGCAAGATCAGCGGGAAGATTCTGCAGGTTGTTACAGCCCGTCAACGCCATCGCGAGCTTGAGTTCATCCCAAAGCAGTCGAATAATATGTGCGACACCTTCGGGACCTTTCGTGCCGAGCGCCATGGCGGCAGGTTTTCCGATCAATACCGCATCCGCACCAAGTGCAATGGCTTTTAGGATGTCCGTGCCCCGTCTGATTCCGCCGTCAACTAAAACGTGTATTGAGCGACCGACTGCCTGTCTGATACTTGAGAGTACCCATGCGGTTGGTATGACTGTGTCGAGCACACGACCGCCGTGATTGGAGACAATAATTCCTGCGCACCCCGAGTTGGCAGCGCGTTGCGCGTCCCCGGGATGAAGAATGCCTTTGACAATGACTGGCAGCTTGGAAGTTTGCACCAACCAGGCTACATCGTCCCACGTCGGCGCTTTACTTAGCAGGGTTTCCAGCGTGGTGCATGATGAAAAGGAAGAAGGTCGATACTGCATTCCTTGGGGGACTTTAAATTGCGCACGTTGCTCTCGGTCTCGCGCGCCGTGTGCCGGAGCATCGACAGTTAAAACAATTGCTTCGTAGCCCGCTTGTTCGATTTCGTGCAAACGTGTCGCGACGCGATCTCGTGATTCAGTCCAGTAAAGCTGATGCCAGAGAGGTCCGCGATCAGTCTCTTGTAAAAAGACTTTTGCGACATCGGCTGGATCCATCGATGATTGATCGCTTAGAATAAAACCTCCTTCTAATACTGCAGAGGCATAGGCACAAGCGACTTCTCCTTGCGCGTGCAACAGTCTTTGAAAGGCAAATGGTGCGATCAAGATTGGGTGAGCAACTGAACGACCCAGGAGTGTGATCTTTGTATTGAGTGTGCTTACGTCACAAAGTACGCGCGGCTGCAAAAGAATCTCGTTCCATGCTGCATTATTTTTTTGTTGAGTGATTTCATCTCCAGCGGCTCCTGAAAAGTATGCCCAGATTGCTGGATCGAGTGCTTTCTTTGCTAGAAATTCATAATCAGAAATATGAATGACAGTGGTTTGGTCAGTTTCTTTACTCATCATGCTTCCGACCATTCTCTTAATAGGTTGTGATAAAGCCCAGTGAGTTCCACGCTTTCATGAAAGTCACCGATGCGACTCCTGAGCCCAATCAGGCTTGAATCAAGTTGATATAGCATCTCGCGTTGAGTCGCACTTCGAACAAAACTTTGTATCCAGAGAAAACAGGCATGACGAACGCCTCGCGTGACAGGCGTGACCTCATGCACGGTATTGCCAGGGTAAAGAATGGCATCACCCGCATTGAGCTTCACCACGTTTCGCCGAAAAGAGTCCTCAAAGACGAGCTCACCCCCTTCATACTCCGACGGGGGAGTCAAAAATACCGTACAAGAGATATCCGTGCGGACATATTCATTTTCAGCTGAGTTGATGAGCCTGAGGGCATTATCGATATGCCTGCCATATCGTGGATGCCGGGTGTCGTAACGATTGATGCGGGGAAGCAAAATTTTGCGAGGAAGCGCAGCGGACAGAAAGAGGGGATGACGATTCAGTCCGGCAAGCACGAGAGACTGAATCTCTCTTTCCTCATAGGCATTTTTAGGCACTTGCAAGTTTTCTTTTACCTGAATAGCTTGAGTGCCAGCCGAGAGCCGGCCATCCTCCCATTTGACTTGATCCAACAGGTTGTGAATCATTTGCAAATCACCAGAATTTAGTACATCAGAAAGAACAATTTTCATGTTTTAGAAATTCAGTCGTGTAGTCAACATGTAGGTCCTTCCAGCACCAGGCGAGTAGTGTCCCGAGTAAAGCGCCTGTGCATAGAGTTTGTTGGCCACGTTGTTAACGTTGAACTGAAACGAAATAAAATCATTTGGTTTGTATTCCGCCATGAGACCGACTACGCCATAACCAGGAGCCTCCCAGCCAGGGTTGCGGTTAGGGGATTGCGCACTTACGGCATTTAATCCTGCGCCAAGACGCAATTCAGGCAGGACTCGATACGTTGTCCAGATGCTGCCTTGGCTGACTGGCGTCAGTGAAGGTCGCTGACCCTGAAGCTCGCCTGAGAGCGATTGCGCAGAGGTTTCCGCCCCTTCGTCGATCACTGCGAGGGGTGTCCATGCGAAGGCGGCAAAGATATCCCATTTGGACGTGATTCTTCCGGCAGCTTCCATTTCTAATCCGGCAGCGTGGCGTTTGCCGGACAGCAGATAGGCTGCGTTTGCACTATCAGGATCACGGTTACGTTCGTTAAATTTAGATGTGTAAAAGGCGGAGATGCGTCCGCTGACACGTTTGCTGGGGTGTTCCCAGCGCGTCCCGATTTCAAAGTTTTGACTTTTCTCTGGTGGAGTGTTGACGCCAAGCGGATCGTATTGATAAGCATCTCCGGAGGTATTAAACGAGTTACCCCAAGATCCATAGAACGACCATTGTTCGTCAGGCTGATACATGACACCTAACCTTCCGCTCCAGACACCATCCGCCCGCTCGCGACGGGCCTCTGCTGTGTTGCCTGCTGCCGCTTGCCAGAAATCACCTTTGAAATAGTCATACCGCAGTCCACCCAGTAACTTGAGCGTACTTGTCAAGTGGATAATATCTTGAGCGTACAAACCCACTGTTTGTGCTTTGAATGTTCTCCCGTCTGAGAGGTTTCTGAGTGATTCATTGATCCAGGCTCCATCGTTTGGAGTGCCGGCAAGCGTGTTTGGTTTAACAAGCGACACCCCCGGAGGGGTTGTCGCATTTTTGTTGACGAAGTCTTCTTGTCCAAGATCAATGCCTGCGATGATGTCGTTTCGAAGACCCAGTAATTGAACGCTATTTTGATAGTCGATCTGGATGGCGCCTACATCAATCGTCTGGATTTTATTGTTCGTTCCGCGTCGGAAAACTGAGCTATCGCTAAAGTCGTTGAGTGTGGTTGGCGTCGCGAATCTGATTGCACTGGCGCGTTGATCTCTGTCATAAGTACCATAGCGAATAGTTGAATTCAGTGTGCCTCCGCTTTCGAAGGTATGTTGCCAATTGAGAGTGCCGTAGGTGGCGCTACTCTTGTTGTAGTCGCTGCGCATCCCATAGTAGTTTTTAGGATCGAGTGGGAGCAGTTGCGTATCGGTCACAGGTGAAGATGTTTTTGAGCGAGCCCATGGAATTCCGTAATTAATTCCATTGTTGCTTTCAAGAGCAAAAATAGAAGCCGTGACTTGATCTTTGGTGCCGATCCCCCAACTTACACTACCTGCAAGCCCTTTCGAGTTGAGACTATTTCCTGCCCCATCATTCTCTGCGCCGTTATACATAACGTTAAAGCGCGCTGCGGTGGTCTCTCCGAGCTGTTTGTTGAAATCGCCAGTGCTTCGGAAAAATCCGTAAGACCCGACTGTCAAGTCTATTTGGTTGAAATCGCCCAAAAGAGGAACCTTGCTGACCTGGTTGACGACGCCTCCAGTTGACCCGCGACCAAACAACATTGATGCGGAGCCGCGCAGAACTTCGATACTACTAAAGTTAAATACATCACGATTGTAAAAAGCTGGATCGCGAATTGCATCGACATAAATATCGCCCGACCCAGCCAGGGAGAAGCCTCTCAGTCTGATGTCTTCCTCACCACCTTCGCCAGCGAGAAAAGTCACACCCGCCGTGTTTTTTAAGACATCTTTTAAAGTGAACAGGTCACGATCAGCCATGAGCTTCTCAGTGATGATCGTGACAGATTGGGGGATGTCTCGCAGTTCTTGGTTTGCCTTGCCGATTTTCGAATGATTAATGTAGTAGTCATCTCTTGTATCGGGAGTTTCGGCGCTTCCTTTTACAGTGATGGGGGCAAGTGTTTGTGCATCAGGTGTCGAAGTTGTGGCTTGTTCGGCAGCGGGTGGTGGGCGGGTTGTTTGTCCGGTTGCCTGCGTTTGATAGGTGAGACTCCCCGCCAACATGATGACCGCCAAAGATGCGCTATTGCTGCTCATGACTTCAATATCCCGTTTAAATCATTTTGTGAAAATTTAACACAAATAAGAATGATTCGCATTTACATATGTTCCGAAATATGGAAATGCTTGGTTGATTTAATCGGAGATCAGAGTCTTTATTTTCCTTTTGTACTTAAAGGAAAAAAAGTAAAAGTGGCATTCCCCCAAATTAGTCGACTAGTCACAATAATTTGAAGCACAGTGCTGCAAGAATTGTCGGTGGTATTGCAGCTAGTAGCAATTTACCTGCGTTGATTACATCTTCGTCAAATCGGCCTTTGAGTATTGCTACACCTGCAGGATTCGGTGCATTCGCAATCACTGTGAGTCCACCTCCCGTCACAGCCCCCGCCACAATTGCCACCTTGAACTCATCACTCAGGCCAGGTACCAGCGATGCTAGGTAGGTTAGCGCTGCATTATCTGTAATGGCTGTGAGAGCGATGGCTCCATAAAACACTGAGTCTGTGCTCAGACCAATAAGAACGGGCTGAAGCCACCAAGCTTGTTGACCGCCCAACACTACAAGCCCTGCCAAGAAAAAGGCCACCAATAGTGCCTCACGCAGGATTAAGCGATCTTGATGATGAGCATAAGCTGTGGCATATCCGATAAAGAACAGCAACAAGCCCATGAACACCACTGGATGGTGCGCGAAAAAAACCATTCCAAGCAAAAAAGTCATGTGCACAATGACCATTACTGGAGGTACGGTCATGAGTGCGGTGGGAGGCTCACCAAGGCCATGCAACTCATGTCGCATTAAGAATGTCAATATGCTCGCATTCAAAGTCACTGCAATTGCAGCCTTCCAACCGAAAGTCTGAAGCATGAATGGCAGGTCCCACTGCCAAGTAGAGGCAACCATAAGAACTGGGGGAGCGGCAAAGTGCGTAAGCGTGCCTCCAATAGAGACGTTGACGAACAACATGCCAAGGGTGGCGTATTTGAGGCGTTCGCTCACAGCAGCAGAAAATACTGAGTCTCGGAGCATTAGAGCAGCCAATGTCATCGCAGCAGGCTCGGTGATCAGAGAGCCCAGTAAAGGCACGAAACATAGCAGGAGGAAATAGTTACCTACCGCAGTAGGTATTGGGATCAGGCGAGCAACCTGCTGCACCAGCAGGCCTGAAGCCTGCAAAATTGGACGTGTGCCAGCCACTACCATGATGGCAAAGACGAATAGCGGTTCAGTGAAGTTACGCGAGTCCAAATACTCTAGCGTAGGCTGCTTGCCCAGCATGAAAAACATGCTCGCAGCCAGCACCATTGCCCAAAAACCGAAAACAACCTCCACTTCGCCTAGCAAATGCCAAATGCCAGCGTGCTTTGGGTGGGTGTGAGCCAAGTGCTCGAAAAATTTTGTGCTAAAAGTATGTAATACGGCAAGGGCAAAAAGCCCTGCGGATACCCAAGGCAGGAAAGGATGGTCCATTAAACGCTCCGCTATTTCGGTATACAGCGAAAAGTGAGGCGGCCCGACCTTCACACAACCTGCTATCGCAAATCGATAGCACCCTTGGGAATAGTAACCTAGAGACCTGTTTCATGCAGCATTGAGTATGAAGGAAAAAATCAGTTCAGTCTCCAGCGCAACCTATTTATAAATGATGGCATTTGAGCGTCTAGTAACGTGACGCTTGAGGCTGAGCTCGTCATCCGTCAAATCGGCAATGAACATTAATTTAGCTCAATGATTCGTCTACGAAACAAGCCACATAATATTTATTCCTTTTGAGTGTTTGTTGAAGATTGATTTTTGTATTGATAGTCCTTTACCGTTGCGCCTCATACGTTGGAGTCAATCGATATAATTCGCAGTCAGCCATTTCTTGGAGCTTCAATGCCAACATTTGCGAATCAATTTAAAGGCGAAGTCAGTCGCCTTGCCAAAAAAGAAGTCAAAGCTGAGACCCAAGCGTTAAAAAAGGCGCTTGCAGCACACCGTGGCGAAGTCGTTTCCCTGAAGCGAAGGCTCGCCGAGCTAGAAGCGCGAGTAAATAAGATGTCCAAGGGGATGAGTCATTCAAAAACTCTTAAATCAACTGAGGTTGACTCAGGGGCTGGATTGCGCTTCCGCGCTGCAGGCTTTGCTGCTTTACGCAAAAAGTTGGGGCTTAGTGCTGCCGCAATGGGCAAGCTTCTGGATGTCTCGGCGCAGAGCGTCTACCACTGGGAAACGGGCAAAACCAAGCCCCGCGCTAGTCAGTTGGAGGTCATTTCTGTTGTGCGCAAGATGGGCAAGCGAGAGGTCACGGCGAAACTGAACGAACTGTCAGATTAGTAGCCAGCAAGACTCTCAGTCGCATGCCTCAAAGCGTCCCGTAACAGGACGCTTGAACTTTACGTTAGTACTTTATTGCTCACTCTTCGAGCATACTGCGAAGCATCCAAGCAGTCTTTTCATGTATGTCTATACGCTGGGTGAGAACATCAGCAGTGGGTTGATCGTTGGCTTTGTCGACAATAGGAAAGAGCTTACGAGCTGTTCGTGCAGTTGCTTCTTGTGCAGCAACCAGATAACGAATCATTTCTGTGGCTTTGGGAACACCTTCAACTTCCTTGATCGAAGCTAGCTTTGAGAACTCTTTGTAAGTTCCGGGTGCTGGAAAGCCCAACGAGCGTATGCGTTCAGCGATTAAATCAAGTGCAGTCCATTGCTCTGTGTACTGAGCCATGAACATGGCATGAAGGCTATTAAACTGCGGACCAGTCACATTCCAATGAAAATTATGCGTCATCAAATATAGGGCGTAACTGTCAGCGAGTAGGGCTGAAAGACCTGCAGCTATTTTCTTTCGGCTCTCTTCAGGAATGCCGATATCCATCGATAAAGTTTCAGTTTTCTTGCTTTTCATGAGTAATTTCCTTGGCTAATTTGTTTAACTATTTTGCTTTTTTATTTTCTTATTAATGCTATTGCAAAATATAGTCAAGACATGGTAGTTACATATGGATCGAGCGTCTAGCAACGGTAAGCTTAACTCAGTTCTCAAACGGTCTTGTGACACGACATCTGAGTAAATGCAGCAAAGGGTATCCCAATGCCGATTCACGAAATCACCACAATCAAGCCTCAACTGCCACAGACTTAAGCACAGGCAAGAATTGCTGTGCTTAAGCAAAAGTAGACCGTGCACAATTGGCTGTTAAAGCAGAGCGTAAACGTCAATAAGTGCAAGCCGCACAAAAGAAATTACAGCGAGCTAGCCGCGAAAATTTGACATAGTCGTGTGTACTGTTGCTCCGCAATCAGGGGATTTTTTGAAATCGAAGTCGTTGCTTTTATACCGATTGCCCCATTTGGACGATCTAATATTGCTCCCCAATTACCGAAAGGTTCGCTTATTGTTAAGGAATTTAATTTTTTCTATGAAATATAGGACGACATTTTGCGTCATTTTTTTATTTCCCCGTTTTGATGAAGAAATGGCTCTTTGAAATCAACATTTCTAACAGGAATTATTGGTATGCCCACAGTTAAAGAAGTAACCTTTAATCTACTCAGACAACTTGGAGTAACCACCGTTGTTGGGAATCCTGGATCTACAGAAGAGACGTTTCTTAAAAACTTCCCAAAAGATTTTGACTATGTCATGGCGCTTCAAGAGGCAAGTGTTGTAGGAATCGCTGATGGCTTGTCGCAGGGTTTACGCAAGCCAGTGATCGTGAATGTCCATACTGGTGCTGGATTGGGTAATGCGATGGGCAATATCCTTACTGCATATTTGAATAAAACTCCACTCATCATCACAGCTGGTCAGCAAACGCGTGAAATGCTTCTGATGGAGCCTTTTCTGACGAATATAGATGCCACACAGTTGCCTAAGCCTTGGGTAAAATGGGCGTATCAGCCTGCTCGCCCCGAGGATGTGCCAGGCGCATTTCTCCGTGCTTATGCTACAGCTATTCAGGAACCCGCCGGACCAGTTTTTCTGTCCTTACCTCTGGATGACTGGGATAAGGAAATGTCGTTTGATGTGCCAGTAAGGAGCGTTTCAACCAGAAAAGGCCCAGATCCTGAAAGCCTCAAGGCATTTGCGGAAAAACTAAATACCTCCCGTAACCCGGTTTTAATCTTTGGCGGAGATATCGCAAGAATTGGCCAAACAGCATGGAAAAGCGCCATAGCTTTTGCTGAAAAGTATCAGGCTCCTGTGTGGCAAGCTCCCTTTTGTGAGAGAACGCCTTTTCCCGAAACCCATGCGCTGTATGCCGGTGAATTACCCGCGGCAATCGGTCCGTTGAGTGACAAACTCAGTGGTCATGATTTGATCGTTGTGGTTGGGGCGCCTGTGTTCCGCTACTATCCCTACGTTCCTGGGAAGTATTTGCCCAATGGTGCGTCATTGCTTCATGTGACCGATGATCCCGATGAGGCAGCCAAGGCAATTGTTGGAGACAGTCTGATTTCTGATGCGGGATTGTTTTTGGAGGCGATACTTCCTCTCATCAAGTCACGTCTAAATCAAATTACAACACCATTGCGCGCTGCTCCTAAAAAGTCTGGCAATGACCTACCCCTTACGCCTTTGGCAGTTTTCGCCACTCTCAAGGCTCACTCGCCTAAAGAGATCGTGGTGTCGAATGAGTCTCCATCCAACACTGCAGACTTTCAGGATCAATTTCGATTTGATCAGCCCGATTGTTTCTACACTTTCGCTTCTGGCGGTCTTGGTTGGAATATGTCCGCTTCTGTTGGTTTAGCATTGGCAGAAAAAAAATCTGGTCGACAGCGCCCTGTGCTGTGTGTAATGGGTGATGGTTCTTATCAATACTCGCTTCAGAGTGTTTACACAGCTGTACAACAACAGGCTCACGTAATTTATGTTGTGCTTCAAAATGAAGAGTACGGGATTTTGAAAGAATTCGCTGTTTTAGAAGAAACGCCTGATGTTCCAGGTCTCGATTTGCCTGGTCTAGATATCGTTTCATTGGCTAAAGGTTACGGTGCAAATGCCTTGCATGCAGAAACGACAGAAGACTTAGCTAAAGCTTATAGCAGCGCACTTGGCTTCAAAGGGACATCAGTGATTGTCGTTCCTATTACTAAAAAGCTTGGAAGTTTGATTCAAAAATAAAATTGAGAGTCTTTGTGATCATATTTTGATTTTTGAATTTTGAATTTTGATCATAGGCTTTTAGTATCCCCAGTGAAACAACACTGGGGATTTTTTTGTACTCCCGGGTTAATCTGGTATTCACACTCATGTCCTTTCAAAAGGACACAACCACCACCGTCCAGTAACGGGACGCTTGAACGCGCGATCAAACTGTCGTTTTATACGACAGTTGAGACGATACTGGAGAGAAGATCTCAGTATTTGTTATTTGATCTGTCATCTTTTACCAATCTCTCGCTGCTCTCTCTCAAAACGAAGTGTGTACTGCGCAGCCCGTTTATAAATGAGATCTTTGATGGTCTAGCTAGGGGGCAGTTGGCTTCAAGATTGTCGTTTAACACGACAAGTAGTAAAGAGCTTTACTATTTTCGATCCAATATTTCTTCTATCAATCTATTCAGTCTCAACAGTTGCTTAAAATCTTTCACAATATGGTCGACAAGTTCGAGGGATGTAAATTCGGTTAGTGATATTTTTTTCTGAACCAGAAAGTTCTTGAGCTTGATCCAATGAAGGTCCGGATGATCCTCGTCAAATCCGCGTGGAACACGAGAGGCAGAGTTGGTCATAATAAAACCACTCTTAAACTGCGCTTTGAAATTTTTATCATTGAAGAGCCGATGAAAAGGCTTTGAATCAGCAGCAATAGCACCCCTGAGCTTTTTTAATTGCGGACCAGATGGCATAAACAAACCACCAGCCACGATGATCCCTTTATATGCTGGCTCATTAGGTAATATGCCAAAAAATAAATGTGGGTTACGTTCAAAACGTGAGCCAGATGGTTTAGAAGCAGACAACGACAACCAGTCTTTATAGTAAGGCTGTCCATCAATAACTTTGTTTGCTGATCTTTTGATTCGTCCGATTCCTTTTGTTGGAAAATGATAATCAGGCGCAAAAGGAAGAAGTGCCTCTTTAAGACTTTCAGCTAAATCTATAAATGGTAATTTCAATAGCTCTTCGTATTCGTTTTGATTTTCGTCGAGCCAATCAGGGCTTGTTTGTTGCCCAGCATTCTTCAAAAAAGGTATCGTTTTGCTTGAAAACTTTCGTCTCATTGCTCTTGCCTCAATGTGTGTAATTTTCGGTTTCAATTCTTGTCATCAAGTCCAATAATGTCCAGCACGCGAGATATTTTACAAAACCTCTTTTCCAATGCCTTCACCTACATCCGATAGTAAACAACCACCACCGTCCAGCAACGGGACGCTTGAACGCGCGATCAAACTGTCGTTTTATACGACAGTTGAGACGATACGCCAGAGTAGATCCCAGTAGTTGTTGTTTGATCTGCCATCTTTTACCAATCGCTCGCTGCTCTCTCTCAAAACGATCCGTGTACTACTAGTAGTACAAAATTTAGAGCGGTCTTCTTGATACCGAATCGGCAGGTGCGAGATGAGGGCTGTGAGACGTTTTAGTAAGGAAATCACAATCTAACTTGTTTTTTAAAGTGTCGTTCTGAGGTATTTCCTAACAAAATCAATGAGATAAGAGCGGTTATTACTGAGTGTGTATAATCTATTACTTAAATTTCATATTCATTCCAATCAAGCAAACCGTTCGCGTTTGTTTTGATTGGGCGGTTAGCTCAGTGGTAGAGCACTGCCTTCACACGGCAGGGGTCACAAGTTCGAACCTTGTACCGCCCACCAAAATAATCAATAAAATCAGGCCCTACCCCATTATCGGGGGATGAGCAGTATTCATTAAATATCAGTACTCATTAAATACGGCTAAATACGCCGTTCCAACCGCAGTGGGCCAAGACCCTGAGCCGGTAATTCTCAAAGTTCCTAAATCCATATGCCCTTCGGGACATCATTTCCATTTTAGTGTGGAACCCTTCCGTTATTCCGTTTGATCTTGATGTGCGCCACATCCTGACGATCGGCTCCAGCCAAGAGGTGAGTGTGTTGGCCAGAGTGCGCGCTGGGCTTTGGGCTAATTGCTCAATCAACTTTAGCAAACGTCTCATAAATTTCCTCCCATGTTTAGGCATTAAATTCCTAATCAATAGCAGCTTATTGAGCCGTTGCTTGGCAAAGTAGAGTGACTTAAGAACCGGAAATTGATCTAAATACCGTGCCAGATTCTCGCGCTGCTCTTGACTCAAGTTCCAGCGATGCCGTCTCACCAAGCTCAGCAAGCCACGGTTCATTCTTCCTACCGGATCTTGTTGTTTCCAGAGATTCAGAAAATGATGGTTGACCAGTCGAATCACGTGAAAGCGGTCAGCCACGATCTTGGCGTTAGGAAAGTACTTTTGCACGATAGACCGGTACGTTTCGGATAAATCCATGACAACGAGCTGAACCTGCTCGCGACCCGGCAAGAGGCTTAAATACTGCCTCAGGCTCAGTTCCGAGCGTCCGAGGACCACGTCAAACACTTTGTGGTTTCTCAGGTCTACGAATGTTGTTGCGTAGCCCTTTTTACGGGTAAAGAAATGCTCATCAATCCCCAAGATGCGCGGGCAGGCCCTGCCAGAAAGCTCAAGCACCCTTCGCTTAACGTGGTGCTGATACCAGCGCTCAACAGTGGCACTGCCGATGCGATGTGTGGTTGACAGTTTGCGCTGACTCACGCCTCCATCGTGCGCTTCAAATACCTCCAGCCGAAAGCACTCCGTGGCGCGCAGCCGTGGGCGAACCCCAGGGAACTGATGTCGGAAATAACGGTTGCAGTCCTGGCAGTGATACTTGGGCACGCTCAAATGCAGAAACACGATCTGATTGCCTTGGCGTGAGTGCTTCAGCGTTCGGCTGTGAGTCGCTTTAATACGTATCGATGGACTTGCACAATAATGACAAGCGGGTCGGCTTGTGGGCTTGGCCCAGACATGAACGCCTAGCTGGCGATCCACCCGCTCAATGGCTAATCCAGGCAGTCCTAGGATAGAATCGATGTGGGACATCGGTATGATCTCCATTAAAAATGTTTCTTCGCAAAAACAAGTTTAATGAATACCGTTGTCCCCCGTTAATGATGTAGAGCCAAGAGCGGAGGCTATTTTAAATAGCTTTCCAATGCAGGTCTGCTGCTGATCAAGCTCAAGGATGCTCACAAAATTCCTCATTAAACCCAATGTCTCGGCGCTTGATTGCAATTGAAATCACTGCATGTTTTAACCAGTTTCGTAATCTACATATACCTGATTGTCTTTCATGTTAATACGTTGAATGCGCTATGTAATCCGAAAGGACTAGTCTAGGCTATATTGTCAAAACTAAATTTTTTAGAACCATTTTCGAAATTTTCAAGCGGTAAATCCCGCACAGGATAACCAAGATGTCAGACCATGTTGATGGCCCCAGAACCATGTCGGATCCATCTATTGATTTGACAGACATATTCGCTTTTACGAGCCCTGAAAATCCCAATCGAACGGTACTAGTTGTTAATGTCTTTCCCGGAGCAGGGGAGTCGGCCTGGTTCTCGAACGCCGCGTATTACAGCGCAGTACTAAAAAGAATCAATATTGAGGGGGTCGGCTCAAAGGCTCATTTCAAAGCCTATGGCGATGAAATACGCTTTCAATTTAAATTTGATCGCTTACAACGTAATCAAAGTGGAGGCAGACCCTCGCAGTCAGGCTATTGCAAAATCCCGGGTGGCGAAGTGTTGTCTGTCAAAGTTGGTGATACACAAGGCACTATGTCCGCGAATGGAAAAGCCCGCGTCTTTGCCGGACTGCGCTCAGATCCCTTTTTTATCGGATGGTATAACTCACCTACTTTACAGGGTGGGAAGAACCTGACCCAGGATGATAATGTGCTGGGCCTGGTTATAGAGTTTGATACCTCCTCATTCTTACAGCCTGATAAAGGCTCGCTTTTCGGGTTGATTGGCGAGTCTACGCCAGTCAATACGACCCCCACTCTCAATAGCATTCCACGATTTGATTGGGCTGGCCGACCCGAACTGGCAAATTACCTCATCACGATTCCAGGAGAGGTTAACCTTTTGGATCTCTGGAATCAGCAGACACCTTTTGATGTGGATCCTTCTGTCTTACCTTTATTCCGGGAGAGATTAACTCGGCATTTGAGAATATGGGATATGAAGGATGGAAAACGCGACTGGTCTGACGCTGAATTAAATGCCAACGTCAATGTTTATCTAAATGATTTTTTGTTGATTGATGTGTCTAAAAAGATTGATGACCAAAGTCATCTCGAGATAGAAAAAAGCGTGATGAACGGTCAGGTACATCAAACCGGCGGGGGCAGAACGCTTGACGCCAACGCAGTCGATATTTTATTGACATGGATCATTAATCGCGACCACGGACCATTTTTGCAAAGTCCTGCTACACAAGCTACACAAAAAAGTATCAAAATATTTCCGTATTTAGCTTCACCGAACGTGAGTTTGCTGACCATTAACAAAAGTATCAAGGTCGATGCTTCAGTCGCCGATCTCTGGTCTTTTGTCGGCAACTTTGAGCGACCATGGACGCCATTAGTTGTGGAGACGCAAATGACACTGACTGGCTCTGAGCATATCCGGTCGATGCGTTTGATTGATGGGAAAGTCCTGATTGAGCTGTTGCTTGAAAGAGATAGTGCAAACAAGCTTTTAAAATATAAATTAGTCAGCGGAATACCTGCTCAACCTTTGGTGACTACATTACATGTCAAAGCTGATGGCTCAGGGACGGAGCTTATCTGGAAAATCGAATATTTACCGGATGGTCAAGGTGAGCTATTTGTTGGCTTGGTTCTGAATACTTTTGTTGATGTAGGTCTTGCTGAAATTAAAAAGCACTTTAAGCAAAGGACTCCAAGTTGAACAAAGGTATGTTTGCTCAAGTTCCTCTCGCGACCGACGGTGAACTGGCACGATTGAATCATGAAAGCATGCTCAGACGTTGCTGGAGTATGTTGAATGTATCTCTCGAGCGCACAGGTGTTCTTGAGGCATTGATTGACGAAGAGCAAAAACGGATTCAGTTCTTGGGTGATTACGCAGCCTTAGATCGCCTTTCAACACTTTCAGAAAAAATGCTTTCTACTGAGAGCCTGACAGGAAATCACTATTTAGTTGCTGCGCAGATTGCTTCTGCGATGCATCATTTCCCCAGATCTCTGGAGCTGCTGGGCATGGCTGAGCAATATGGTGCGGAGCCTGAATTAATTTCATCTGCCCGACTCAGCATTGCTCAAGCAACAGGGCGAAATCTGAGTGCTGTTCTTGATGAGCGTATCGCTCGGGCCGAGCAATTTGGCGGTATTCAAAATCTAGTGCCGTTGGCTGCTTTATATGCAGATTTGGGTGAGTATGACAAGGCACATTCGTCTTATGTGAAAGCGATACGTGAGTATGATGATTTATCGCCTTTTGCTCTGGCCTGGGTTTGTTTTTACTTGGGTGTGTTGCATGGTGAAACAGTACCGGAACCAGACTTGGACGAGGCGACGGGTTGGTATGAGGCTGCGATCGCATACGTTCCAGGCTATGTTCACGCAAGAGTTCACTTATCAGAAATTTATATTGAACAAAATTTGTTGAATCAGGCAGCCGCCGTACTTGATCCAATCATGGATACGGAAGATCCCGAGGTTTATTGGCGCTATGCACAATTAAAAGAACGCTCAAATATGAAAGCCGAGAGCGAAATTTTTTTACATAAAGCAAAGGTCAGATTTCAAGATCTTTTAAGCCGGCATGAATTAGGATTTGCGGATCATGCGGTAGAGTTCTATCTTGGTACAAATCAGGAAATTGAACGCGCATTTGAATTGGCAAATAAGAATTTGCGCAATAGGCCAACGTTGGCCGCCTACGAAGCGGCGTATGCTGCGGCAATAGCTGCATCCATACATGATCAGGCTCAGGCTTTGGCAGTAGAGTCACATGATTTGTGGGGCTCAATTCCTGCTTATAAACATTCTGTTTTTATGTCTGAATCAGGCGAAAGATAATATGATCAGCCGAAGAACATTCATTTTAGGCGTGGGTGGTGCTGTGCTTGTTCCACTCGCGGGCCCCTTGCTATCGTATGAATCGGTAGCAAATGCTGGTTTAGCGGAGTCGGATTCTTTAGATCTGCTTAAACAAAAATACTCCTTTGCTTCTACGGCAAAATTGAAGCTAGCAGGCTGGGATGAATTTCTGGATTCCGAAAATCCAGCTGCAGAACCCTGTCAATGGGTTCATGTATCGTCAAGCTGGAAGGTCGGTTAAAAAGATTGTTTTTAGCTAGTCGCTATTGCACTCATCGCTGTCCATAAGGGTGCTTGGTGTTAAACCATTTTGGATCTTGATCCGCAATCAAAGGTTTTTCAGGACCACCAAAAGGGGTGACCCGACCAGGTACATCCGGAATTGATTTCAAGTACTCGATGAGTGCAAAACGCTCCTTAGGTGTGAGTTCGGGTCCGATGATGCCTGGCCCCTGTCCATTCGCGAACAAGTGTCCTTCGTTGGAGTTTCCAATCAATGTTGTGTCAAACAGAAAGCCATCTTTGCTTTTTTCCGTATCCAATCCAAGCTTGACTGGATCAAACTCCCGATTGATATAGAACGTTTTGGATCGCTCAGCTTGCGGAGATAATAATTCGTACATGTTTGGTATGGAGCCGTTATGCAAAAACGGAGCCGTAGACCAGGCTCCATCGCGCGGTGCGGCTTTATAGCTATTCACAGGTGGGGTTAAATCTACGCTTGCATCGATGTAGCCATTCATGTCCAGAATTTCGTCAGGAGTAAACGGACCAGCTTGCTTTAACGCATACTCGATCATCGGTTTTTCAAGGACTTCGAATAACTCACCCGCAGTGACCACTGACTTGCCCTGCAATTTTTCTGCAAGATGCTTGGTCAGAATCGAGGGCTTTTGATTGAATAAAATGCCTAGTAAGTGTTGCTTGTCTGTGCCGATAATTTCTTGTGGAACCATCGCATTTTCAATCATTCTGACACCTTTGGCGCGAGGAGCACTCCAGCGGTATGGATAGGCTGTGTGGCATTCGATACAGTGTTTTTGGAAAAGATCGGCGCCTTCTTTTACGCGTGCCTGATCCAACTTACCGAGTATCTTTTCTGGCCATGCAGGCGGTGCAAGGCGTCGAATAAACTGTTCTATTTCAATGAGCCCTTTAAGATCGATGGTGGATTCAACCTCCTTGAAGTTTTTTTGAGAAGCAGAAAGATCGTACCTGGCAAAAACACCAAGCACTTCGCTGAAATTTCTGAGCAGCGGGTTGATTGCCACTCCGGACCATTCGACCCAGGCAGACTGTGGGGTGTTCCACAAGAAAGGTGGTTTCACTGGTGCGAGTGCGGGTCTTGCATTTTCACTAATCCCTGTGTGGATGGCAATGACCGTGTTGCTTTCTTCGGTAAAGGCATCAGTGCGTCCCGGTCCTGGAGCATGTGGCACCACAAAAGACTCAGTTAACTGAAGTCTGATGAATTCAGCATCTGCTTTTAATCTGGCTTTTAAATCTATTTCGTCAACAGGACCCCGTTCTTTGATGCGACTGACTAATGAGGCAAAGAGAGCCTGATCTTTGAGCGGTGCATCGACTGAACGCGAAAGTGTTTGTAACCACAATAGGAGGTCAAAGCGACTTGCGTTACCGCCGTCAATTCTGATTTGAGACCCTTTATATTGAATCTGATTGGTGTGACAAGCTGCACAAGTTAAGCCGGCATAAGTGCCCTTTAGTGATCCGGTGGTCACAACGGATTTAGCAACGCCTACCGGTAAATCATCAGGATTGTCTTGTTTGTTGACTGGCTCTAAGAGTAGCCCCATCCGGTCAGAATTAGAACGAGAGTTAAACAGTTCGTCAGTACCAGGAAGCGTCAGTGCCAAGTAAATATCGTAAGAAAGTAGAGCGGATCCCTGAGGTTTCCAGTAGAAATTTGCACGATCTTGGGAAGACCATGCTTGATTGAGATAGATAATTTCTGAGGTTGTTTTGTTTTCCTCAGCACTAGCAGAAACAAACGGCAACAGTAGAGATAGAAATATTGCAGGAAATACGCATTTCATAAGATTTTTATTATTTGTATTGAACATTGATTAGCCTATTTCTTTTGGTTCAGATATTTGTCTATCGAAGCTGATTGTTTTGTGAAAGAGTCGTTACCAGTTAGATTCTGTGTACGGATCGGCTATATAAATTTTAAAATACATGCTTTTGTAATAGAAGGTAAGACCCTTTTGTAATAGATACATTCTCATCAGTGAAAGTCATCACAAGAATAGGGGTTCAGGTAGTAGATTTGACAATGATAGTAATGCATACCGTAACTTAGCTATAAAAGGAGAATATGAGGGTTTTCGGCACAGACAAGGTTTGACGTCCGCTTCATCGTGAAAGATAATCCGCGGCACGTTCTAACGTCGAGCGGTTGGTGCGCCGAGTGGGTATCCAAGGAACAAGGCATGGCAAATTGATGCGTACCGCGGTGCTCAATTGAGAGTGTGGTCCAGCGATTTGAATCTGATTTGTGATGCAGAACCAATACGGGAACAGATATTTTCTGCTTCACCTCTGTCTCGTTTCGGCTCCCGCTGAAGATCAGTCCGCTGATAAGTTTCTGGTTTTC
>JACCDZ011596752.1_pt1 | contig 24233 bp, 25 predicted proteins | sample 7449551 | NCBI WGS metagenome assembly JACCDZ01 (sample SAMN15323452, study PRJNA562643) | freshwater metagenome | isolation source: river surface water | place: USA:Blue River Watershed | collected 2017-08-18 | reverse complement strand
ATCGATAGCCTGGTTACAAGCTTTGAAGCGACTCATTTTGAGGAGCTAAAGCTTATTTTGAGTAGTCACTTCGCCTCTATCCCTAATGACTGGTATCGCAATAATCAGATTGACCAGTACGAAGGGTTTTACGCGAGTATTGTTTATAGCTTCCTCACTGCCTTGGGATATGACACCATCCCTGAGGATGTCACCAATCGCGGCAAAATCGATCTAACGATCATCATGCACGATAAGATCGTCATTATCGAGTTTAAACTCGCTAAGTTGGGGGATGCTAAAAGTGCGATTCAGCAGATTAAAGATAAACAATATGCGGAAAAATATCTTAGCAGCAATAAACCTGTTTATCTGATTGGCATGAGTTTTGATCCGATTGAGCGTAATGTAATAGACCTGGTATCAGAGTGTCTTGACGCGTAGGGGCGAAATATTTTTCGCACCTGCTCCATATAACCTGACAAAACTTGGGGAAGTTCAGTTTTGGTGTTCGGAAGTTCCTTGTTCCCACGCGGGAGCGTGGGAACAAGAATGCACAATCGTCCACAAATTTGGAATGCGCCCCTTTTTTCAATTGTACTTCCTGGTTCCCACGCTCCCGTGTGGGAACCAGGAAAGGCAGGAAATCTTGGCAAAAAACGGATCAGTAAGATAACATGTGTTTATGTTTTAAGGTGGGATTTGCGCTGCGTCTAGTTTTGGCTGTTCGCTTTTTTCAAGGTGCTAGCGCTAACCAGAAAAAGTAAGTAGAGAATTTAGTATGCCTGCACGTTTTGTTCATTTAAAGTTGCACAGCGAGTATTCCTTAATGGATAGTATGATTCGGATCAAGCCGTTGCTTGAGGAATGCGTGCAGCGTCAATTGCCTGCGGTTGCTCTGACAGACATGTGTAATATGTTTGCCGCGGTGAAGTTTTATACGGCAGCCCTTGGTTGTGGAGTTAAGCCAATTTTTGGCAGCGAAATTTATATAGATGTCAGTGGTGTGACCTATCCATTGACGCTCATTGCCAAAAATAATCAAGGATATCAGGTCATTGTTGATCTGGTTTCGCATGCGTATCTTTATGCCAATCGCACAGCAGGCATACCAATATTGCCTAAAGGTACGCTGGCAAGTTTTGATTTTTCGGAAGTTTTTGTTTTAAGTGGCGGTGTTAAAGGAGAAATCGGTTGTGCGTTTAACACAAAAGAGTCAGATGAAGTTGGGGAGTTGCTGAATTCATACCTTCAGATCATTCCCAAAGAGAACTTTTTTATTGAACTGCAGCGTTTAGGTTATGAAAACGAAGAAGCTTATATTCACAAGGCATTAGCATTGGCGCAGGAGAAAAAAATAGCCGTTGTTGCGACAAATGATGTGCGTTTTTTAAATGAAAGCGATTATTCAGATCATGAAATACGTGTTGGGATCTATCAAGGGTATACACTCTTAGATCAAAACCGCAAAAGCCAGTACACAAACAAACAATATTTGCGAGGAGCTGATGAAATGTGTGAGCTCTTTGCCGATATTCCGCAAAGTTTGAGTAACACGGTTTATATTGCGCAGAATGCCAACGTTACTTTTAACCTGGGAGATGCGGTATTGCCACGTTTTGAAATCCCTAAAGGCATGACTGAAGCTGCGTATTTTGCCGAAGTTTCTTTCAAAGGTTTGGAAGCGCGTTTTGATTTTATTTTGCGCGGCAAAAAGGAGGAAGATAAAAAGGCAGTTATTGAGCGTTACAAGGCGCGCCTTAAGGTTGAGATTGATGTGATTTGTCAGATGGGGTTTCCTGGATATTTTCTGATTGTTGCTGACTTTATCCAATGGTCCAAAGATCACGATATTCCTGTGGGTCCAGGCAGGGGATCAGGTGCGGGCTCTTTAGTGGCTTATGCACTTAAAATTACTGACATTGATCCTATTCCTTATGGACTTTTATTTGAGCGTTTTCTAAATCCTGAGCGCGTGTCAATGCCTGATTTTGATATTGATTTTTGTATGGATGGACGCGATCGTGTGATTGAATATGTCACCCAAAAGTATGGCAGTGAAAGTGTGTCGCAAATTATTACGTATGGCTCAATGGCAGCAAAAGCAGTGGTGCGTGATGTGGGGCGTGTGTTGGGGCAGCCTTATGGTTTTGTTGATAAACTCGCCAAACTGATCCCGAATGATCTAGGGATTAAATTGAAAGATGCCTGTGCGCCTGGTACGCCACTTTACGAGTTTTGTCAACAGGACGAAACCGCAGATGAAATCATTAAGATTGCTTTAAAACTGGAGGGCTTGACGCGAAGTGTGGGGAAACACGCCGCAGGGGTTGTAATTTCTCCCTCCAAAGTTACTGATTTTTCTCCTGTGTATTGCGAAGAAGGTTCCAAGCAGCTGGTAACACAATTTGATAAAAAAGATGTCGAAGAAGTTGGGCTTGTTAAGTTCGACTTTCTAGGACTTAGAAACTTGACCATTATCGATAACGCGTTAAAGATAGCGAATACGCAAAGGAGTTTGCAAGGTCAAGCTGTGCTTGATATTGCATTGATCCCCATGGATGATAAAAAGACTTTCCAGTTGTTGCAAAATGGTGAGACAACTGGGGTGTTTCAGCTAGAGTCCAGAGGAATGAAAGAGCTGATAAAGCGTTTAAAACCTGATTGTTTTGAGGATGTTATTGCGCTTGTTGCCCTTTATCGACCAGGACCTTTGGGTTCTGGAATGGTCGATGATTTTGTGAATCGTAAGCATGGCAGGCAAGAGGTGAAATATCCCCATCCTGACTTAAAGGAAGTGTTGAAAGAGACGTATGGCACCATCTTATATCAGGAGCAGGTCATGCAAATTGCTCAGATTCTAGCGAATTACTCGTTGGGTAGTGCAGACTTGTTACGTCGCGCAATGGGTAAAAAAGACCCAGAAGAAATGGCTAAACAGCGGGAGACTTTTGAAAAGGGCGCGGCTAAAAATGGCATTGAGGCAGAATTGGCTAGCTCAATTTTTGATTTGATGGAGGAGTTTGCCAAGTATGGATTTAACAAATCGCATTCGGCGGCTTATGCCCTGGTATCTTATCAGACTGCGTTTTTGAAGGCGCATTATCCAGAGGCGTTTATGGCAGCTGTGCTTTCTTCAGATATGGATACAACGGATAAAGTTGTCAATTTTATTTCTGAATGTCAGAAGATGCAGATTAGACTGCTGCCACCCCATGTGAACACCAGTAATTATTACTTTAGTGTTAATGGTAATAATGAACTGGTGTATGGTTTGGGTGCCATCAAAGGAGTTGGACTTGCTGCCATTGAAGGGATATTGGCAGAACGTGAGCAAAATGGCGTTTATCGAGACTTATATGATTTTTGCGCGCGCGTTGATTTGCGTAAAGCGAATAAGCGTGTCTGTGAGGCATTGATTTATGCGGGAGCTATGGATGGTTTTGCTGAGAATAGGCAAACCCTTATTGCCACCATAGAGGATGCGATGAAATCAGCTGAGCAGAAAAGTCAGATGCAAAATAGTGGACAGCTTGATTTGTTTGGTTTTAGCGGAGAAAATGTCATCCAAAAAGGTGACAAAGATAATAGTCACATTGAGATTCCCAAATGGAGCGTCAAAGATAAGCTGATTTATGAAAAATCGGTACTGGGAATGTTTTTATCAGGTCATTTGATCGATGAAGACAGGCTGTGGCTTAACCACTTCAAGGTGGTACCACTCAATCGAATTACCCCAACAACACGAAAAGAGTCGATACTGCTAGCGGGTGTTGTGGTATCGATAACACAACGCAAGACAAAGTCGGGTAAGTTGATGGGGGTTTTACAGATTGATGATGGTTATGAGCGTTTGGAGCTTGTGGTTTTCAGTGAGCTCTATGATGCGATAAGGCATGCCATTAACGTTGATCAAACGGTTGTTGTCGAAGGTGAGGCAAGTATCGATGCGTATAATGATCAACTAAAAATTAATGCCTTGTCCGTACAAACTATTGAACAGTATGTAGAGTCAGGTGTTAAGTCGTTTGGTTTATCGCTAGAAGAGAAGGAGCTTGGCTATCTTCAACAATTTATTAAAAACACAATCGACGAAAACAAGGCTTTATCGAGCAAAAAAGTCCAATTGCTTGTTGATGGTGGCGATTATCGTATAGCTTTGTCTGCAGAAAATCTGGCAATTAATGTGCATGCCTTAGCCGTACAATCTGAAAAATTTGCGCAGCATGGGATAAGTTTGAGGCTGTAATTCTCATATTTTGCTGCATCCAATCCTTGATTTACTGGCATATTTGACTAACATAACTCCTGCATTTTAAGAGGAACCCTTTCAAAAGGAGAAATAGACAATGAAACACTATGTAAGTTTTTTAAGACGCGCGCTGTTTGCCCTGTCAATACTGCCGTTTACGGTGGTTGCAAGCTTTGCTACAGGCACGCAAAACAACGCATTTTCGGCAATGACAGGTCCATTGCAACAGATAATGGATGTGATCTCGGGTCCTATTGCGCAAATGGCAGGTGTTATTTGCATCGTGATTGCAGGTCTTGGGATCGCTTTTGGTGAAGGTGGCAGTGGTGTCAGACGTTTGTTCCAGGTGGTAATGGGACTTGCCATTGCCTTTACAGCTGCCAGTTTGATTTCTGGATTGTTTAACCGTGGATCAGGGCTTATCTTCTAATTCCAGGCTTTAAGTCTGCTTAACAAAAATAAGGATACGATAGAGATGGCCGTGCCCGGGTTTGTGATTAAGATACATAATTCTTTGACAACCCCCCTATTAACGGCAGGGGTGCCAAGACAGTTTTTTATTTTAAATGGTACGCTGGGAGCTGCGATTGTTCTTGGGATGCAGTCTTGGTATGGAATTCCTATTTTTATTATTTTGCATACTGTTGCGGTACTGATGACCAAAAAAGATCCCCAGTTCTTTCAGGTTATGGTGCGTCATGTTAAACAAAAAAATTATTATGGTGTATAGCTAAGATGTTCAATATCGCAGAGTACAGAAAAAAGCCTGATAGAATCAGTGATTTATTGCCGTGGGCAATACTTATTGATAAGGGTGTGATATTGAACAAAGATGGATCCTTCCAAAAAACCTTTGGCTTTAGAGGACCTGACTTGGAGTCCTCAACTCAGTCGCAGCTTGTTTCTATTACCGCACGCCTAAATAATACCCTAAAACGTTTAGGGTCTGGCTGGGCTCTGTACGTTGAAGCGCGTCGCAAACCTGCGATGAGTTATCCAACAAAAAATTATTTTCCCGATCCTGTGAGTTGGCTTATTGATGTTGAGCGCAAGGATTTATTCGAGCGTAAAGGTGAAAATTACGAAAGCGAGTATTTCCTGACTTTTCAGTATCTGCCACAGAAAGAATCCGTTTCAAAGTTGTCAGGACTTTTTGTCAAAGAGAAAAAAAGTGATGATGAGCATGATGCTGGCTACAAGAAACTGATGAACTACTTTCAAGCTACAGTGAATCAACTCTATGACATCATGCAGGATTACATGTATGAGATTGCTGAATTAACCGATGAGGAAACCTTGAGCTATTTACATAACTGTATTTCTGAGCGTGCGCACAAAGTTAATGTACCTGATAACCCAAGTTATTTGGATGGGGTGTTAGCTGATACCCCGCTCCTGGGTGGGCCTTGAGCCAAAGCTTGGTAAGTATTATTTGAAAACAATCTCTATTTTAGGTTTTCCAACCACTTCTGTGCCCGCTATTTTGGATGGACTGAACCATTTACCTTTGCAGTATCGTTGGGTCACAAGGTTTTTGCCCTTAGATAAGGCTGATGCTGAAAAAGTCTTAAAAACCTATAAGCGCCAATGGTTTTCTAAACGCAAAGGGGGGCTTACAATTTTAAAAGAAGTGATGTCCAAAAGCGAAAGCGCGATGGTTGATAGTGCGGCAGTGCAAAAATCAAATGATGCGGACGAAGCTCTTTCTGAATTGTCTGATGATTTAGTTTCCTTTGGTTACTACACAGCAACCGTTACTGTGTGGGACAGCAATAAAGATCAAGTCTATGAAAAACAGCGCGATGTTGAACGTGTTGTCAATGGTTTGGGTTTTGTGAGCGTTTCCGAGACGATCAACTCAGTTGAGGCATGGTTATCCTCAATCCCGGGGCAAGCCAATGCCAATGTGCGTACACCTTTAATGCACAGCCTGAATCTTGCGCATTTATTGCCGTTTTCTGCCGTTTGGGCGGGTCCTGAAATCAATGCACATTTGGATGCGCCACCACTTTTGTATGCACGCACTGCAGGAAATACCCCATTTAGATTGTCAAATCATATTGGTGATGTTGGACATCAGATGATTTTAGGTCCCACAGGGGCGGGTAAATCTGTGTTGCTGAATGTAATGGCAGCACAATTCTTACGCTATAAAAATGCACAAGTTTTTATTTTTGATAAAGGGGGCAGTTTTTTTGCACTGACACAAGGGGTAAAAGGGCACTTTTATGAGGTGGGTGACGTTGGTAGAGGTGGCTTGGTTTTTCAACCTTTAGCGGAAATTGATCAAAATGTTGAACGCGTATGGGCGCATGATTGGGTATTGGGACTCCTTGCAAATGAAAAAGTAGAGATTACCCCTGAAGTTAAAGAGTCTGTCTGGCTTGCTTTAATGAATTTATCAGAAGTGCCAAAAGAACAACGTACTTTAACAGGGCTTCGCTCTTTTGTTCAGGATAGAGCGCTTAGAATGGCGCTAGATTCTTATGTGTTAGGTGGACCTTATGGCGAAATTCTAGACTGTGATGAAGAGCACTTTAGTGATGCTAATTGGCAGTGCTTTGAAATGGAACGCCTAATGGCAATGCCCAATATTATAGCCCCTGTATTAGCCTATATTTTCCATATATTAGAAAAGCGATTTGACGGACGCCCAACCTTGATGATTCTGGATGAAGCCTGGTTGTTTTTGGATCACCCTATTTTTGCGTCAAAAATTAAAGAATGGTTAAAAACACTAAGAAAGCTTAATGTGTCGGTGATTTTTGCCACACAATCGGTAGATGATGCCATAAGATCTCCACTGGTATCGGCATTGAATGAGTCGTGTCCGTCACGCATTTTCTTGCCCAATGACAGAGCGATGGAGCCCGCAGTTTCACAAGGCTATGAATCATTGGGACTAAACTTAAGGCAAGTGCAGATCCTGGCGCATGCCATACCCAAAAGACAATACTATTTCCAATCACACAAGGGCAATTGTTTGTTTGATTTGGGCTTAGGTCCCATTGCACTGACGTTTTGTGCCATAAGTCGTCCAGAGGATCGAAAACACATCAAAGAAATTTTGTCACAGAATAAAGGCTATGAGTATTTCCTTAAAAGCTATCTTCATGGTCGTGGGCTAGATTGGGCACATACGATTGTAGCAGAGCATTACAAGGGAGCATCAGATGCAACCTAGTGGCTTTCCTTTTGGTAAAGAGGTGCGACCCTACAGGCAAGGTGAGGTTGTGACGCCGTTTCAACAACCTGGTCATTCATTTGATCAGCCCATTGGGCGGCTTGTGTACAGGTCGCATAGGTGGCGAGTGGTCTTTTTTTTAGGAGTAGGGGTAAGTTTAATTTTATCTTTGGTGCTCACTGCTTGCCTTAATGCGATACCCTATAAAATTCTGGTGAATCAAATAACCAATAAGGGTTTTTTGCAAGCGCCCCCTGAGTTACTAAGTCCTGATTATACAGTGAATCAGGATGTGTTGGCTGGTTTTATAAAAGCTATGTTGGTCAGTGAAAAATCTGGGGAAAGCTATGCTAGCTTTGTCGATGAGAGTGCACTGAAAGTGCTAAAACATGATCTGGTCTCAATTTCGTTGACAGGACTTAAGGAAGCCCATTTTAGTCATTTTACAATCAAGGGGCGAAATTTTAATGGGAAGCTTGTCGATAGAAACAACGCCGCAATTCTGGTGATATCTGGTCAGTTTGCGCACGAGCCATTAGAAACTGAGGAAGAAGTAAGGCTCAATCCCTTGGGTATCTATATTCAAAGTTTAGCAATTCAAAGGTTATAGCAGATGAAACAAGAAGAACAGAAAACAAGCTATCAAAGAGCCTATGAAGAATGGGAATCGCGTATGGGCAGTGCCAAAAAGCAGGCACGCAACTGGATGCTTGCATCTTTTGCCGTGCTGATTATTTGCATATTGTTGCTGCTGGCGATTATTGTTGAAGCTAATAGACAAAAGATGTACGTCTATGTGGCAGAAGTCAAACCGCAAGAAAGTGTGGTCAATGTGCAAACCGCTTCGCAAAGCTACACGCCGACGGTGGCACAGAAAATCGCCTTTGTGAGCGATTTCCTTAAAGATATTACCGAAATTCCGCTAGACCCTGTGGTGCTAAATCGCCAATGGCAAACGGCTTTATTGTCCGTATCGGGGCGAGCTGAAGATCAGTTAAAACAGGTTTATCAGGCGGTGAACCCATTGAAGCTCATTGGGGATAAGACGATTACTACGGTTGTCACTAATGCCAATGAGGCGAGTAATAATAGTTTTGAAGTGACTTTTCAGTCAACGACCTACAATAAAGATGGCGGTATTGAAAGTGTCAAAACGTATAGTGGGATATTTACCTTCTCGTCAAGCATTTCACCTAAAACACTAAATCAAATGATTATCAATCCATTAGGTTTAAGAATCGGTTTCTTCTCATTTAGCGAAAAAGGATCAAGTCAATGAAATTAAATAAAATAAGTTATTTATTACCACTAACTGCGATAGCAATGGCAGGTTGTGCGACAAATAGTTATCAAAGTGACATTGATTCAGGGAAGTTTGTCCAGGCAAAATCTGCAGATGCAGTAGGGTCTCGGGTCGTTCGCGAGTATGTTCCCGTGCCAGTACCAGGTCAGCTTCGTCCTGTGCCAAATACAGAGGTGCAAAAACTCACCCAAAAATCTGTTTTAACCAAAGAAGCCGCAGTCGCGGAAGCCAATAAAAATGCGCAAGAGTTTCCAGACCAAAACGATTTCTTTAATGCGATGATGACGTATAGTTACATGCCTGGGGCGATGTATACCATTTATACGGCACCTTTAAACATTACAGATATTGTCTTTGAGTCAGAAGAGAAAATTATCTCACAAGCGGCAGGAGACACACTTCGCTGGCAGATCGCATCAACTTACAGCGGTGAGGGGAAAGATCTACGTTGGCATATTCTGGTTAAACCACAAAAAACTGAGTTAAACAATTCGATGATTGTTACCACCAATAAGCGCACCTATCACTTGATCCTAAAATCAGTGTCTGCTGATCAGGCAATGGTATCGGTTAAATGGCAATACCCAAGTGCTATGGTCCAAGGGTTTAATGGGGGTAATTTGGGAGATATGAATGCTACTGATGGAGATAGTAAGCTATTGCCTCCACCACAGCAAAATGGGGGGCTTGATCTAAGCCTATCCAATATGAGCTTCAATTATCATTGGAGTATGCTAAAAGGTGATACGCCTAAGTGGTACCCAGAGCAGGTTTTTAGTTCAGGGCATCAGACATTTATTAAATTTCCACATGGAGTGGTTGTTGGCAATGCTACGATGCCTGTGCCGTTTGTTCAATCAAATGCTGGTGAGTATGGCACCGCTAACTTCAATTGGCGTATGAAGGGTGATTACATGGTGATCGATACGGTTATTAAGGATGCCTACTTAAAAACTGGAACTAAAGAATCTGGTGAAACTGTCGTTCAAATTTCACAGAAATGAGGGTGATCAAGGGTTGTTATGGCTAAGAAAGAACAAGATAAACTGGGATTAAGAGCTCCACCGCCAAAATCCTCAGAGCTGAATAAGAAGCTGATTACCGTTGTCGGTGGTGTTTTGCTTTTGGTCATTATTGTGGCATTTATATTCTCAATCAATGCGCCTAAAAAGAACACAGCAGATATGAGTGATTCTGACCTTAGCGCAAATTCATCGGGGAACGCACTTAAAGTCCCTGGTGATTTATCCAGCTATAAAGATACTCAGGCAATCCGTAAAAAATTGGGGATGGATCAACCTGTGAAGGTCGTGTCTCAAGAAAATCCTGAGTTACAGCGCATGATCAATCAGCAGAAGACACAGTTGCAGGAATTGCAGGCTCAAGTTAATGGTTTAAAGAGTCAGCCTCGTGAGGCGCAAAAACCCGCAGAGCCAAGTTATTCTCCAATGGATAGAGAAGCGATGAATGCGCCTATTTTCTTTGGTGGTGGGGCGCCAAGACCTCTGCCACAAGATAATCAGCAGCAGGATAAAGCTAAACAAATAGGTGAGCAAGCGGGTAAAACACCTGAAGAGCAGCGTGAGAATTTTATGAAAGGCGGTTTAAGTGCAAAAGATATTACTAATGAAAATACCATTCAAAAACCAATTTCAGACAACGTGATTATGGCGGGCAACACCATTCCTGCGATTTTACAAACTAAGATTGTTTCAGACTTGCCAGGAACCATTGTTGCGCGTGTATCAAAAGATGTATATGACACCTTAACAGGAGGAGTTCTTTTGATTCCACGAGGCAGTTCCTTGATTGGTCAATATAATTCAAGTACGGTTTATGGCGACACGAGTGTACAAGTGAAATTTATTCGCTTGATTCGTCCAGATGGGACGTCGATTATTTTACCAAATCAGCAAGGAATGGATGACTCAGGTGTTTCAGGTTTGTCGGATGAGATCAATAACCACTGGGGGCAATTAATTGGTGCTGCTGCATTGTCGACTGTGTTTAATGTACCAGCGGTAGCAGCTCAGGTTGCCACACAATCCAATGCAACGGTGTGTGACAGTAATGGCAATTGTACCCCAAACTACGGTAATGTTGCCCAGAATTCAGTGCTACAGAGCTTGGGGCAAACCGCGTCGCAAATCGGGGGCAAGATCACGGATCGTGCCATGAATATTAAACCAACCATTACGATTAATGCAGGTAAGGAGTTCTCGGTGCTAGTCACCAAGGACACCTATTTGCCACCCTATGGGCAGGGTAAATAATGAAGTCCATCGCTGTTCTACTCTTGGCACTGGGTTTGTATGCTCAAGTGTTCGCTGATAATAGTTTGGATAACAGCAATAATCCGTATGGTTCAAATACAGGCGAAGGTAATTCAACGACGAGCTCAAGTTCTGATTCCAGCAATACAAACCAAACTAATCAGCAGTTATTACAGGAGATGAATAAGAAAACATCAAAAGGACTTAAAGTCTTTGATAAGCTGTTGCAGGATGATGGTCAATCAAAAGAAGATTTTTTTGCAGATGTAGGGCAAAACCCAAGTGCAGATCAGTTTGAAGGGGGCGATGGCAGTGATGCCCCTGCTGAAAATCCATTTGCAAAAATTTTAGGTGACGATTCGCAAAGTAACCCAAGTAGGTAACTTCAGTAACTAAACAGGTAAAGTATGGCAGATGTAACAAGCGTTTTAGGAACACAACTACTGGATAAAATTCAGTTTGGTTTTATCGAGCAGATTAATGCTAAGTTTGGTGCGCTACAAGATTCTGCTTTAAAACTGCTTGCTGTTGTTGCAGGACTTGAACTGGTTATTTTTGGACTGGTATGGATCATTAAACAAGATGAAGGGGTAGGGAATCTTATTGTTAAGATCATTAAAATAGGATTTTTCTTTACCATCGTTAAGTATTTTCCAGAATTATTACAGATGATATTAGCCACCTTTATTAAGGTGGGGTATATTGTTGCTCCAGAAAAATCACAAGCATTGTTATATAGCCCAGGTAAGCTTTGGGGGATTGGCTTCAAAGCTGGCTTATCCATGCTTAAAGTTTCCGTGCAGTATGGAACCTTTAACATGGGGCTGTCGATGCTTTATCTGGTGTTGGGCATGGGGCTATTGCTTATTTTTGCTGCCATTGGTGCACAGATTATCATATCGGTTGTTTTGTTTTACTTTGTTGCCGTATTGTCTTTAATCGTTGTGCCATTAGGCGTGTTTAAACCGACTCAGGATTTGTTCTATAAAGCCATACAGCATTTATTGCGTGCGGGTGTTAGATTACTTGCGGTTGTTTTTATTTTGGGTGTCGCATTTACTTTATTCCAAAGTCTGAAGATTACGTCAATCACTGACTCCACAAGTCTAGAAAAGCCGTTGGCGTTGTTTTTTACTTCATTTATTTTATTGATACTCATTTATACCTTGCCCAATTATTTAGCCAGGGCCGTAGGTAAGCCTGGAGGTAACATCTTCCAAAATATGGTTGCTCCTGCCGGTGCCAATGTAGTAGTCAATCAGCCTGCACAATCAACCCATGTTTCGGTACCTCCTCTAGGCGCTGCGGCCTCCATGCACGGTGTGGCTGGATCAAGCACGGCGATGGGTGGTTCAGTACAATCAGGTGCTACGGTTATCAGTGGGGGTAGCTATGGTAGCTCGGGCAGTACCAATGTGAATGTATCAACGACGGTTCAAGGCGGAGCCATAAGTGGCAAACGACAGGATAAAGTGGCAGATGCCTCGAATGTTAATAAGAGTATTTCAGATAGTACGATTCGTAAAATAAAAGAAGATTAGCTGGCAGATGAGAAGGCTTGCATTTTTATATAAAATTTTGTTCAGTATTGCCGTGTTTTATCTTTTGATCTGGGTCTTGAAGTACCTGCATATAGGCTTCATAAACCAGCTTACTCCAAGCATGCCTGAGGGTTGGTATTTTACTTATCCTGTTAGAAATTATGTTAAAGGGGATGATGTGGTTTTCATCCCTGGCAAGGTGATCGAAGACTATATACTGGCGAGAAAGTGGTTGCCAGAGCATATTCCATTGATAAAGAAAATCGTTGGTGTGCCCGGAGATTTTTTATGTATAAGAAACCAGATGGTTTTTGTTAATGGGCAAAAGATTGCTGAAGTATCCCGTGCTGATAATAAAGGGAACTTGCTTCCTGAATTTAAATTTTGCGCAGCGATTCCAGAGGAGCAATATTTTATGCAAGGGGTTGCAAACGAACACTCTTTTGATAGTCGCTACTACGGATTGATCCATAAAGCACAAATGATGAGTAAGGCAGTAAAGTTATGATACAAAGAGCATTGATCGAAGAGCGCCAGTTAAATATGCTAAAAACAGCTTTTGGCAAAGAAGTTATGGCATATCTGTACGATGAAAAAATCATTGAAATCATGTTAAATCCTGATGGTCGCCTGCATTATGAGCGCATTGGCGAAGGAAAAGTGGCTACCGATGTTTATATCCCTGCGGAGCAGAGTGAGAATATTGTTAAACTGGTAGCATCGTTTAAGAACCATGTTGCCAATGAGGAGCACCCCGAGGTTTCAGCGGAACTTCCTTTTCAAGGCGCACGTTTTCAAGGCTGGTTGTCGCCTGTGGTCACTCGTGCTTGTTTTTCCATTCGTCGTCGGGCGATTGCTGTTTTCACGCTTAAGCAATATGTTGAGCAAGGTGCGCTAACACAGGAAGAAGCAGAAAGTTTAAGGCGTGCGGTTCATGAACGCAAAAATATTGTGGTTGTTGGGGGAACAGGTTCAGGCAAAACGACGTTTTGTAATGCATTACTGGCTGAGCTTCAGGGAAGTCAGGATCGTATCTTGGTGATAGAGGATCTGCCTGAATTACAGGTTGAAGTCGAGGATCTGGTAACCATGACAACGACAACCTCAGTCACAATGCGTGATTTGGTTAAAGGTTCATTAAGAATGCGTCCAGATCGAATCGTGATCGGCGAGGTCAGAGATGGCTCAGCTTTAGATTTACTAAAGGCTTGGAATACAGGGCATCCTGGAGGGGTGTGTACCATACATGCCAACAGTGTTGAGTCTGCCCCATATCGGTTTGAGGATTTGATTCAGGAAGCGGTTGTAACTGTGCCAAGAACGTTGATTTTACAAGCGATTGATCTTATCGTATTTATTGCAAGAGATCGCACAGGCAAGCGTAAAATCACCGATCTAGTTGAGTTATCGGGCTATGAAAATAATCAATACTTACTAAAACCTTATAAAATATAGGATTCCATCTGTTTTTTGCAGTGGGCTTGGCTATACTGTAGAAAGTTTTGATTATAGGGACAAATAAGCATGCTGCTTTCTTATCTGATTTCGCGCTTAAAGAGTAGGGGATTGGTCGCTATAGATTGGTCAGATTGTTTCTTACATGTTGTTGTATTAAGGAAGAAAGCAGATCGTCAATATGCGTTAATTGTGGCAGATAGCGCGGAATTAAAATGTGGCGTTATTGAAAATGGTCAAATTATTGATTTTGCTGAAGTCGCCGAAAGTCTGTTAGTGTTACTAAAGCGCAATAAAATTAAACACAAGAAAGTGGCCTTTGTTCTAAATAGCGATAGTGTTATTACCAAAAGATTACGTTTTGATGAAGGACTTACAGAGTCTCAAGTTCATAATGAGTTGATGTTGGATTTTGATAAACACGTGTCCTACCCGCTGGAAGAAACTTTTTATGATTTTGAACTACAAACTAAGTCAGAAAACATAGGTGCGACAAAACAAGAGGTTACGTTTATTGCCGCACATAAGGATCAAATTGGGCAATATCAACAGCTTGCAAGACTTTGTCGTTTAACCGTAGAGGTTATTGATGTTGATAGCTACGCTCTTCAGCGCTATGTAGAAATTTTTTATCCTGAAGATAAATCCCAGTGTTGGGCGCTTATCTGCCTTAATCACAAACGTTTTAAATTGCATATTTTCGATGATGTACATATTTATGCCACAGAGCATAAGAGTGTCTCCGTGGACTTGGATGATGGCGATTATCTTAATACACTATCTGCATGGCTAATGCGCAATTTACAAATGTTTGAGGTGTCAAATCCTGGCAAAAATCTTGATAAAGTTGTGCTTTATGGCGATAGAGTAGAGATTGATAACTTAAGTCAGATATTTAGAGAAACGATGCAGTTGGAAGTACTCATTCTGGATCCTTTTATCAAGCTGAGTAATAGCAATCAGACAACAAAGGTTAAGCATAAAGCATCTTATCTGTTGGTGGTTGGATTAGCAACGAGATCGGAGGTGAGTTAATGCACACGTTTAACCTATTGCCGTGGCGTGAAATGCGCCAGAGAAAGCATTTAAAAGCTTTAGCCTGGGATTTTTCTTTTATCCTGTTCATTGGCGTCTTGATAACATTTATCTGGATGACTATTGCTTCTCAAGGCTTATCTACTCAGTATGAACGCATTAATTATTTGAAAGAGCAAAATGACATTTTTTTGAAAACTAATGTGCAGTTAGTTAAATTGGAGAAAGAAAAAATAGCGCTTATTGGCAAAATAGAGTTACTAAATAAATTTGCAAAAGAACGTCAGCAGCTTTTAGCAGTATGGTCTGGCTTATCACAAGCATTACCTGATACAGTTTATTTGGTGAGTATTGTTAAAAATAAAGATGAGATCTCCTTAGAGGGGCGTGCTAAGGATAGCAAGTCAGTCGCACAATTTATGCGAGCATTGGAGGATAATCCAGTATTTGATCGCCCGATTCTATCAAATATCAGTTTAACAGGGAAACCTCAGGCTGGTGCTGAAAATACGTTTAAAATAAACGTTAGGCAAGAGGTGGTAAAATGAAGCGCAAGCTAATTTTACTGTTGGATAAATTAAGCCTTCAGCCATTATGGCTAAAGCTTGTGATAAGTACAGTGCTACTTATTGTGGTTGTATGGCTAGGGTATGTAACTGTAGTGAGTATGAGTTACCAGGAAAAAAAAGATAGCCGCACACTCGAGAAGCAATATAAAAAATCGCTGATAAAAAATATTGGCATAAGTAAATCAATCCCCGTATTACAGCAACAAGTTAATCTCTTACAGGACAAGCTTAATAAGTCCATGCAGGCGTTACCAGGCGATAGCGAACTACCTAAACTAATCGAAGAGCTGTCGGATCTTGCTTTTCAAAATGGATTACGCGTTAAAATGATTAATCCACAGCCATTAGACTATAAAGAAAATTATGCGGTGTTAAATATTCAGCTGGCGTGCGATGGCACTTTCGAACAATTATCCAGGTTTGTGAATGAATTAGAGACTTTACCGCGGATCATCTTAGTAGAGAGTTATAGCCTTATCCCTTATTCTGCAAGTAAGACGGATATGTTACAGATGAGTATGAGTTTACAAACCTTCAGCCTTAAGGTTAAACCAGTCGAAGGAGGCGTGTGATGTTTGGGTTACGTGCTGCTTTGATCATGTTGGTGAGCGTTTTTTTTACCATCGGGGTGGTTTTTGCAGCACCAAAAGACTTGGTAAGCTATGTTGAAAAAGCATTAGCACAGACAAAAGCAGGGGATATTCCACCATTACCAGACTTAACAATAGCTGGCGTTAAGCCCATGGATATTAACGTTTTACGTAATCCTTTTGATATGCCTGTTAAGTTGCTTGCAAAAGATGGCGTAAGTGTAGTAGCTCATAGCAAACAAGATGAACCTGATTTAGTGCGGCGGAAAACTGCTTTAGAGCAGGTTCCACTCGGAGACTTGAAATTTTCAGGTGTAATAGAGCAGGCAGGGCAATTTTGGGCTATTATGACTAATGTAAAAAACCAGCATGTGAGCATGGTTCAAAACGGAGACTATCTTGGTCAAGATTATGGACGAATAGTGGAAATTACGGCAAGGCACATGAAAATTGATCAAAGGAAGCAAAAAGAAGGGGGATCATGGTATAAGGAAACCACCTATTTAAATTTAGATCTTATGGAGTGATATTTTGTTAAAGGAAAGAGTCATAAAATTATCGCTGTTCTGCCTGTTAGTGTGTGTGTTACACGTACCTGTTGCAACAGCAGATACACTACGTTTTGGCAAGCTGAGCCTTGAGCTTGATGTGGTTAAATATTTACCCAGCGAGCCTAGGACTGGATTATTTAAGCCTGAGAAAGCTATTGCTCATCGGTCTACGGGAGTGCCTAATGTTCTTGAGTCGATTCAAATTGAACGTCAAGCAAAGTCTTATGGTGGTCAAGCGTATATTGCGGATGTTCGCTACCAGCGTTCGCTTAATAATGGTGGCATGCTAAAGCTGTTGTGGCAAAAGCAACCGCAAAATATTGAATATTCAGAACATAAAAATGTATTGATGATCACATTAAAAAATACGAGCATTGCGGATTATTGGCTCCATAGTATTGATACCACCGTATTTAACACGATTATCAAATCAATTGATCTTAAGCAAGAGGGTGGTGATGTTATTGTTGTGATTCATGCCAGTATTCCTTTCAACTATACCTATAAAACGACAGATCAGGGTTTAGAGATAGATATTGCGAATAAGCACACTGAGGTAGATGGTTTTAATGTCAACAAAAAAATATCCTTAAAATTTCAGGATGTGACGATTCGTGCCTTATTGCAGACACTGGCACAGTTTGCAGGTTTAAATTTAGTGATCAGTGAAAGCGTAAAAGGAAGCGTTTCACTGAATTTATCCCAGGTTCCTTGGGAGGAAGCGCTTAATATTGTCCTGGTATCAAAAGGCTTAGGCAAACGGATGATGGGAATATTCTCTATGTTGCCCCAAATGCTGAGATTTCCGCGCAAGATCAGGAAATTGCACTAGCTCAAAAGGCAAATCAATCTGTGGCAGCTTTAGAGACTGAATATATTCATTTAAATTATGCAAAGGCTGAAGAGATAGCGAAAGTCTTAGAAACGGGCAAATCTGGATTTTTATCTTCACGCGGTTCTATTACTAGCGATGAGCGGACGAATACGCTGATTGTCACGGACACCAAGGATTATATTCACTCGATACGAGCTATGGTTGAAAGTCTCGATGAGCCAGTGGATCAGGTATTAATCGAGGCAAGAATTGTTGAGGTCTCGAGGAAATCGGCTTTTGATTTGGGCTTGGGTTACACAGCAGAGAATAATAAAGGTAGCACCATTAGTATTTTGCCTAATTATTTGAAACCTTCTGACCAGAAAGCGGGTTCAACGAATGCTACGTTAGCCTTTAGTGGGTTATTTGGCGGGATTGATCTTAGTCTTGAGCTTGCGGCTTTAGAGACTGAAGGAAATGCTAAGATTGTATCGTCACCACATCTGGTTGTCGCTGAGAATACAGAGGCCTATATCAAGCAGGGTAAAGAGATTCCTTATAACGAAAGCAGTGCCTCAGGTGCTTCTAGTATTGCATTTAAGGAGGCGGTGCTTGAGCTTAAAGTTAAACCGCAAGTCGCACCAAATGGCTATGTCATTTTAGAAGTCACTGTGAAAAAAGATGCTCCCTCAACGGAAGGATCGACAGGTGCGAGAGGTGAGCCTCCCATAGATAAACGAGAGATTGAAACAAAACTTATGATCAGAAATGGTCAAACCGTGGTGCTTGGCGGTATTTATGAGAAAACCGTGTCGTATTCGAAAAGTAAAGTCCCGTTTCTGGGCGACATTCCCTTACTTGGCTGGTTGTTTAACAGCGTTAGTAACAGCGCTGAAAATAAAGAATTACTGATTTTCATTACCCCTAAAATCATTAAGCAAAATACCTTGTAGATCAGGCTAAGTCACTGGAGTTACGTACTTTTGCTGCACTACCCCGCCTCGCGGTCTGACCACTTTGGAGTGTTCAGACCGCGAGCCACCCCTTCACAAGTGAAGGGGAATTTTCGGAAAGTCTGTCACTTAATTCCCCTTCACTTGTGAAGGGGAATTTATCGTCCACAAATTTGGAATGCCCCCTTTTTATCGGAATATTTAAGTGAAATCTTTACCACTCAACAATGCTTAACTGATCCGTGATCTTAGCTATTTTTTGGATAATGGTTTGTTTGTCTAGAAGTCCAGTTTTGGCATCGTGATACTGAATAACCGAGGCGCTATTGACTAAGCCGTAGCAAATGGCTGTATGAATGTTTTCCCCGTCATAAACTGCGCCACAAAAGCTCGAGCCAAAGGCATCCCCCGCGCCTAAGGTGTTGACGATATTTTCAACTTTAAGGGCAGGATGAAAATACATCTTTTTCTCGGTAGCGACATAAACTCCTTCGCCACCATCGGTAACCACAACAATTCTAGGACCAAGGCTCAAAGTTTTTTGGAAGAAGCCTTTGAGTGAGAAAAAGCTATCTTGGTAAATGGGTTGCGATTCAAGCAGGTTCTGGTGATGATCCAAGTCTGCCTTGGACAGGGTATCGACTTCGCAGCTTAAGAGGGAGCTCATTAATTTTTGAGCTTCTTCGTAATTTAAAATCAGGATATCGATGCCATGGATTGCTTCTAAAATAAAGCTACTGCCGACCTCCAGCTGACTGTATCCTGGGTTGATTGCAACGTTAGTATGATACTCTTTAGCTAATTTTACAATTTGTGGTAATTGTGCGGCGGAAGCTTTGCTTAGTGAAGTGACATAAACAAAATCGGCTTCTTTAATGGCATCAACGGGAAGATCCTCATTTAAGAGATCGCGATTGGCGCCGCGATAAGCAAAAATGGTTCGATCTCCCTTTAGCGAAGGGACAACGTAAGAGGTAGCGGTGCCGTAATGACTTGAGAATCGTACAATAGAGGTGTCAACTCCCTGTGCTTTAAGTTCTTCTAGCAAGGATCGCCCAATGTTATCTTTACCAACTTTCCCCAAAAATCGAACATCAAACCCGAGTTTTTGCAGGGAAACTGCAGCATTGGTAGCGCCTCCACCGCTAAAACATTTTTGATTAGTGACTTCAATTTTTGCCCCTTCCTCAAGTAATAGATAAGACTGTTTGGTGTGTGGCTTTTGAATTTCCATCGTTTCCATTTGCTCATATTCAATAATGGTATCAAGAGTGGCGCCACCGATGGTCAGTGCTTTCATGCTAAAGGATTCCCTTTCGTTGCTTAAATGGAAACATTGTGCCTTAATTTTTGGCAGCTGTCATGAGTGGCTATAGGCAAAATTCTAATGACAATTTCTTCTTGGACGATAGACTAAGCTCATCATGATAATCTATAAGTGGGAATATGACGCAACAGTCCTTACCCTTTGTAACAGGAAGTATTAAAGCTGAAGTAAGCTTGCCAGGTTCAAAAAGTTTAGCCAATCGTGTGCTACTTATGGCGGCAGTGGCAGAAGGTGAATCGGTGATTGAGAATTTACCTTTAAGCAAAGATGTATTAGCGGGCGTTAGTGCACTTTGGGCGCTTGGTGTGAAGTATGGCTTGAGTGAAGCAGAAGGTAGAATAGTGATCCAGGGGAGTGTGGGATGCTTTCCCAATCAACACGCGCGTATTTTCTGTGATGAAGCGGGAACTTTAACGCGTTTTATTATTCCATTATGTGCTGCACAACCAACTGGGGAGTATTATATCTATGCCGCTAAGCGTATGATGGCGCGACCCATTGCTGATCAGCTTATTGTGCTGCATAAAATGGGTATGAAGGCAGATTATGAGTCAGGCGTGTACAAATTGCCCATGACGGTTTTAGCTAAGGGGTTAAAGCAACAAGAGGCTTTGAGTATTGAAGGTGATAAGAGTAGTCAATTTCTATCGGGCTTGTTAATGGCAGCACCACTTATGCAAGGTGGCTTAAAGATTCATTCAAATACCGAGTACCCGCAGCCTTATGTGCACATGACGGTAGATATGATGCGAAATTTTGGAATTTGTGTAGGCGTTGACAAAAATTATTATCAAGTCACTGGTGGGCAAATGTATCAAGCATGCCATTATGCCATTGAGCCTGATCTTTCAACGGCATCCTACTTTTGGGCGCTAGCAGCGATAAGTAATGGCGAAGTAAAGGTTAAACAGGTGTCCTGGAATACCAGGCAAGGTGATATTCGTTTTCTGCAAGTGCTTGAAAAAATGGGCTGTAAAGTCATTGAAAACAGCGATGGTATTAGTGTGTTTGGTACGACTCAGCTTAAAGGAGTATCAGTTGATATGCGTAGTTTCTCAGACACTTTTATGACGGTTGCGGCGATTGCCTGTTTTGCCGAAGGAGAAACTCATATCACTGGACTTGCGCATACGCGTCTACAGGAGTCAGATCGCGTGAGCGCCATGGCAGAAGGCTTAACACGCTTGGGGGTGAAGGTTGATATGACTGAGGATAGCATCCATATCTATCCTGAAGCATCAAAACTCAAGGCTGGTATAGTGGAAAGTCACAATGATCATCGGATCGCCATGTCTTTGGCATTGATTGGCTTGCGCCAACAAGGCGTTATTATTAATGGTGCTGACTGCGTGAGTAAGACTTGTCCTGATTACTTTGAGCGGATGGAAAAAATCATTCTGTTAAACCAGAATTCACGGTAAACTAGCCACATTTTGGTGAATGGATATAACAGATGCAAGATAGGCAGCTGCGAGATTTAGAAATTATTTTATCGCGTTTTACAGTTAAGCGGGCATTCTATCTTGGACAAATGAAGAAAGCTTATTTTGATCGTACGTCGGCATTACATCATTTTGCTGCCAGTGGTTTTTTGTATAAAGAGTGCCCTTTTGGTGCATGCTTTAATGAGAATGCCTGGCCTTTTTCTGATAAACTATTTGACCTGATTGTGCTTGATAACGGATTGCTCAATCCTCTAGATATAAAGGGTTCTCTAAGCGAAGCAATAAGAGTATTGAGTAATGATGGTTGCCTTATTATTGTGCAATATAAAAAAATGGGATTAAGGGAAGTTCCCTTTAAACTGGTTAATAAAACAATCAAATCGCAGGGCTTGCACAAAATTGAAAGTCACTTTTATGATCAGTTTAAACTCAAAGAAACGCATAGCTGGTTGCCATGCCTGGTGCCAGAGGGTTTTTCATGTGAGTACGTTGCATGCTTTAGTAAACAGGTTATTCCATTGAGTCCATTATTTTCTGAGGCAAAAGAGATGGTTAGGATAACTGGGAAATATGCGATTGGCATGAATAAGGTATTTAAAACTGGTGTTAAAAATATGAATTTAGAGAAATAGAATGATAGTAAAACCTAAGAGAGTCATTGTGTATACCGATGGCGCCTGTAAAGGCAATCCTGGACGAGGTGGCTGGGGCGCAATCCTGCAGTACAAAGCAAAAACCAAAGAAATGTTTGGTGGTGAAGAGGATACAACTAACAACAGAATGGAGCTCCTTGCTGCAATTGAGGCACTATCTATTCTAAAGAGTCGGTGTGAGGTCGAACTTTATACCGATTCTAAATATGTTCAGCAAGGCGTTAGCGAATGGCTGGATAACTGGTTAAGACGTGGCTGGAAGACCGCGGGTAATAAGCCTGTCAAAAACCAGGATTTATGGCAAAGACTGGATCAATTAAGAAAAAATCACGATATTAAGTGGTGCTGGGTAAAAGGGCATAGTGGTCATCCTTTAAATGAACGTGCGGACGAGCTGGCAAATAAGGGAGTTATGGCGAGTGAGCATGAAATCCATTAAAGATAAAAGAATTTATGTCATCTATACAGGTGGCACCATTGGAATGGTGAAAACAAAGCAGGGCTATGCGCCAAAGCAAGGCTATTTACTGGATAAAATTAAAACGATTAAAGACTTTTACCACAACGATGTGCCTGATTTTGCGATTCATGAATATCCACAATTAATAGACTCTGCCAATATCAAACCTGAGGACTGGATTACCATAGCGCTTGATATTGTCACACATTATGACCAATACGATGGCTTTGTTATTTTGCATGGCACGGATACTTTGGCGTATACCGCATCAAGCCTGTCATTTATGCTGAAGAATCTTAAAAAACCCGTGATTTGTACAGGTTCACAAATCCCTATTTCTGAATTAAGATCAGACGCGTCGGATAATATTCTGCACAGCTTAATTCTGGCTGCGGATGAGCGCATCTGTGAGGTTTGTGTTTACTTCAATAAGCAGTTGTTAAGGGGTAATCGTTCAGTGAAAGTCAACGCTTCAGGAATGGATGCGTTTAGCTCTCCTAATTACCCTGCCTTAGGGCAGGTTGGTGTTGACATCGAATTAAATGAGGCATATTTGCGTCAAGCAATAAGTGGCGAGCCTACGGAAATTGAATTTAAAACTGTGGTGGTCCCTAAGATTGCGATTTTATCCCTTTTCCCTGGGATGGATGCGAATATTTTAAATAAAGTACTCCAACCCCCTTTGCAGGGTTTAATTCTAAAGACTTATGGTGCGGGGAATATTATGAATTCTCCAGAAGTCATTCATGAACTGATTGAGGCAAGTAAACGCGGTGTTATTATCATCAACTGCACGCAGTGTTTAAAGGGAAGTGTCAAAATGGGAGCCTATGAAGCAGGCATTGGACTGGTTAATGCTGGCGTTATCTCTGGTCTTGATATGACAGACGAGGCAGCATTAACCAAACTTTTTTACTTATTGAGCATTCCAGGATTGACCCAGGAAGAGATAAAAGAGGCATTATACAAAGATTTGCGTGGTGAGATGACCGTTTGTTGATGTGTCGGCACATTCCAAATTTGTAGGCGGTAAATTTGGAATGTGCCCAACGTATTGTTTACTCTTTATTTGTGGCTTTTAAGGATCGTCTCTTTTTGATTATTTCAACAATGACTGGTGAGATCGAAACCAGAATAATGGCAATGACCAGGTAGCTGAAGTTATCCTGTATAAAGGGGATATTGCTAAAGAAATAGCCGAGATACGTAATTGATCCCACCCAGACAAATGCAGCGATGACACTTAAAGTAACGAAACGATGGTAAGGCATTTCACCCATGCCAGCAGCAAAAGGAGTAAACGTTCTGATAATCGGTACAAAGCGGGCAATGATAATCGCTTTAGCGCCATATTTTTCAAAAAAGCGATGTGTTTTTTCAAGATACGAAGTTTTTAAAATTTTGGCATCTGGTTTAAATAGTTTCTCGCCAAATAAATGTCCCATCCAGTAGTTGACATTATCCCCCAGGATCGCAGCAAAAGCCAAAACAAAGACCATCAAGTGAACATTAAGCGTGGTTGTTGCGGTGATAATCCCAACGGCAAACAAGAGCGAATCGCCAGGCAAAAAAGGCATGATGACCAAACCCGTTTCACAAAAAATGACTAAAAACAATAAGGCATAGGTCCAAAGACCAAAATTGCTGACCAGCGTGTTCATGTGAACGTTTAAATTAAGCACAAAATCGATTAAATAATGTATAAAATCCATATACAGCAGGCGACCTTAGCGTTGTCAATCTTTCAAGTTGCTGCATTATATACCCATCGCAAACCATTTTACAGACTTTCTGACATTGCATTTTGGCTGATTTTGAGTGACTGGATTTTTATAATAGAGCTTGCTAT
>JACCDZ010615488.1_pt1 | contig 24238 bp, 19 predicted proteins | sample 7449551 | NCBI WGS metagenome assembly JACCDZ01 (sample SAMN15323452, study PRJNA562643) | freshwater metagenome | isolation source: river surface water | place: USA:Blue River Watershed | collected 2017-08-18 | reverse complement strand
TGTAAGGTAAATGAATCAGTGTGCATCGCGGTCGCCTTGGCAATAAAAGGCAGTATCTGATCATAAACCAGCTACGGCTGCAACTTTCAGGCTAAATGGTCAAAAAACGTTCGTGATCTTGCCCTGCTAAGTCAATCACAATTTGATTGACTACCCTCACATTTAATAATAAAGTTCGTAACATCTAATCGATAACGCAGTTCTTTATTCATGGAATCTAATACTTTGAAATCTATTTGGTTTATGGAGGGCTTATCCTCCCAGCGCGACATTATTATGGCGGTTATCGATGCTCGTCAGTCATTCGACTTATCTTTTCGTATTATTGCGTCCCATCGTGGCAATCGCCCTGAGATTACATCGGTTGCCGATTTATCTTTGGTTGAGCCCAAAGGGGATACTGAGCGCCTAGAATTTATTAAATCTGTGGTAGCGAAAGAAAATGTAATCACTATTCAGGCTGGCCGTAATTGCCGTTGGATGGAAGAAAACAGACGGGAGATTGAAGCGCTTGGTGTATCGTTGACAACGGGAGCCAGCAGCCTTGATATGCACTCAATTGCAGATGATAAAGTTCGCTACGCTCATTTTATGGAGCAACATGGATTACCTGTTGTGCCATCTATTCAGATTGACACTGTTGATGAACTTAAAAAGCAAATCGCGCTTAAAGTCGCTGATGGTGAATTAGCTTGCATCAAACCAGTAGTTGGCATTTACGGTATTGGCTTCTGGATACTAGACCCTTCTGTTAGTCCGATGGCCGCTTTTAATAACCCTGATAATCGTCGGGTAACACCGAAGATGTACCTTACAGCGATGAACCAGCAAACTAACGACAAACTTCCTGAACCTATGGTGCTAATGCCATATTTAGCAGGACGCGAACGCTCTGTTGATATGGTTGTTGAGAATGGAGAATTAATTGCCGCAGTTTGTCGCCGCAAAGAAGGTGCACTTCAGTCCATTGAGCAATCAGGAGTGGCTTTTGAATTAGCAAAAACTTGCGCACAAATTATGCAAGCTGATGGTTTAGTGAACGTACAGACTCGTGATGATGCTAACGGCAAGCCATATTTGCTGGAAATTAACATGCGCCCTTCTGGTGGGGTCTGCTATTCCCTTTCCTGTGGCATTAACCTTTCAGGCATCTTTGCTTTACGCAAACTAGGTATTATCGACAAGGAAACCGCAATTAAGATGGGTACTGATGGTTTTAAACCTGTAGTGGTTAGGTCTGTATCAAGCGTGATCGCGCTAAACGAACAGCAATCGGCTGAATAACAATAAAAGGTAATTAGGTATGAGCCAAACCGAGCAGGTTTTTCAGCGCAAACTATCCACAGGGGAGTTGACTGTTGTCAGTTCGCATTCTACACCGTTGGAACAATTCTTTGAGATTGCTGAGCGGCGCAACCCAAAGCGAGCTTTTCTATTTGTTAGTAAAATGCTAGGTCGTCACATCCCTATCAAGCCTAGTGTGATGCGCACCTCATACCAATCAATTGCCGCAATGCTGCCAACTGATCTGCCTGGGCCAGTAGTCTTTATCGGCATGGCCGAAACTGCTGTAGGTTTGGCTGCGGGTGTTTACCAAGAGGCTAGAGGCGCGTTATCCGAATCGGTATTCCTAACATCTACCCGCCATCCTGTTAATGGCAATCTAATGTGCGAATTCAAAGAAACTCATTCACACGCAACCGACCACTTAATTTACTGGCCGAATGATCCTGTATTAGCTAAGCGCGTAGAGCAGGCAAAGTCGCTAGTCCTTATTGATGATGAAGCGACTACGGGTAACACCTTTACTAACCTTTATTCCTCGCTTTTTGATGCAGGCATGACTGGCATTCAGCGTCTTCTTACGGTGACATTAACTGATTGGAGTCAAGACGCTGTACTTGAAAAGATTGATGGCCCAAAAGTTACGTCAATCTCTTTGGTTCAAGGTAAATGGTCATGGATTGTTAATCCCGATGCAGAACCACCGATCATGCCTAGCGTTAATGTCACGGCAAAAGGGGCTGTTGAAATCGTTGGGGTTCAGTGTTGGGGTCGTTTGGGGATGGATGAGTCCACTTGCTTTATAGGAAATAATGTCTGCGTATCACCATCTGATAAGGTGTTAGTGCTAGGCACCAGTGAATTTGTGTGGCAACCGTTTTTATTTGCCGAAAAGTTGGAAAAGACTGGTGCTGAGGTGTATTTCAGTTCTACCTCCAGATCACCTATTGCTATAGGCCATGCTATTGAATCGGCAATAACCTTTACCGACAACTACGGCTTGGGTATCCCTAATTTTGTTTATAATGTCGCTCACCTACAATTCGATACTGTATTCTTGTGCTGCGAAACTCCCGCAGAAAGTGTCGATCCTGTCTTACTGAATGCCCTTGGCAATATAGCCAAACACGTAGAAATTCTTACTTATGAGTAATCAAGCCATGTCGCATATTATTCGTCCTGTCGTATTTCCTGATTTGGACGACACGTTGTTTCAAACCAAACGGAAAATGGTTGATGAACTTGCTCAGATTCCTGTTCGTGTTGGCGCTTTAGATCGCTCTCTGGAGCCGCGAAGTTTTATGAATGAAGAACAGGCATTATTAGTTGATTGGCTTTTGGCAAATGCTGATGTTATACCAGTAACCGCCCGAGGCACAGATGAATATGCTCGAGTTCAAATACCGTTTAACTCGTGGGCTATTACAACTCATGGCGCTGTCATTCTATCTCCCGATGGTCAGTGTGATACTCAGTGGCAACAACACATTGAAGCTGCGCTAGCCCCCTATCGTCAACGCTTGCTGGATATGCAGGATGACATAACTACATTGATGGCTGAAGGAGGGATAGATGCGTGGGCTCGCATTAACTATGAGTACGATGGAGTCCCTATCTATCTTGTCTTGAAACATACCGATAGCACTAAGCTAGACGAACTCAATGCGATAGGTGATAGGTTAGAGGAAATTTTCGGTACTGAAGGTTTTTACGTTCATCGCAACAGCAACAACATTGCGTGGTTACCTACTTGCATAGAAAAGGGCAAAGCCACAAGCTACCTTCTCAACAAACTCCGTGTAGAACGGGGCACGTTCCCAACTATTGGCCTTGGCGATAGCCTCACTGACTTCAGCTTTCTGAAACTTTGTTCTTGGTATGGTGTACCAAAACAAAGTCAGTTTTCATCAGCGATCAAAGATCGCGTATTTGGAGAGTAGAATTTTGAATATTTCACCAATTTTTTCAGGCTCTTATCGTCACAGTGATGTCGAATTCCTTTTAAAGCCGGTGACTATTGAATTCACCTCCATTGAAGAAAAAGAGGCGCTAATCCAGTCAGGGAAAATGCATTATTCCGACATGCTGAGCCAAGAGCCAGAACCAACTCAACATCATCTCGACTTGTTTAACAAGGCTTACACCATTGGAGCCAAACGGCTTGCTAAGGAAGTCATGATGCTGGCCGTGACTTTAGCCAAAGAGTACGGCAATACCCCGATTGTTTTGGCAAGTCTAGTCCGCGCAGGTGTGCCTTTAGGCGTTATGCTGCAACGAGCGTTAAAAATGATGGGGAAAGAGTCATATCACTACGGGATCAGTATTATTCGTGACCGTGGCATTGATGAAACTGCCCTTGCCGTTATTGAGGAGCGCCATGGAACTGAAGGCATTGTGTGGGTAGATGGCTGGACAGGAAAGGGGGCTATCACCAATGAACTGACTAAAGCGCTTAACGGTCGGGCTGGCTATCCTGCCCAGCCACGCCTTGTGGTTTTGGCTGATCCATGTGGTTGCGCTTGGATGTCAGCCACTGATGATGATTGGCTAATCCCATTTGGAATAATGGGTGCACCTGTTTCGGGGATGATCTCTCGTTCTCTTTATAGTGATGAAGGCTTTCATCACTGCATGGTTTGCAACCACCTTAGCGAGTATGAATGCGGTTTGTCATTGGCTAATGCTGTTGAACAATGTTGTCAAGAAATCGAACTTTCAGACGTCCCGCCCATCGATATAAAAGTGCGTGATTCAATAAAAGCGAAGGAATGGGAACGAAGCAAAGCAATCATGACACTGCTTGCAGAACGTTATGATATTTCTAGTTCAAATCGTATAAAGCCAGGCATTGCTGAAGCGACGCGCGCTGTATTACGCAGGGTGCCTGACCATGTACTGGTTCGTTCCATTAACGATCCTGACGTATCTCTATTGGTCTATCTTGCCAAGGAGAAAGGCGTGGAGATTACAGAAGTTGGTGATCTCATCGGTCAATATCGTGCAGTTACAATTATCAAAAAGGTACTCTAATGAAAAAGGAACTTTCTGCCTACAGCCTGGGTGCGACACTCTACATGCCAGCTACCCGCATCGACATTGTAGATACCATTGTGACTGGTAAAATTGCTGGATTGCGATCTTTGGTTATTTGCCTAGAAGATGCAGTGTCCGATCAGGATATACCTTTTGCAATGAACAACCTTAAAGGGATGTTGGACGCTCTTTCTGAAGCCAAGCAGCGCATTAACTATATCGAATGGCCGCTAATATTTATTCGCCCGAGAAACGAGCAGATTGGCCTACAATTGACTGCTGAATATGACTTATCTGCTATTGATGGCTTTGTCCTTCCTAAATTCAATCTATCCAACTTGAACGAGTGGACAACCATTTTAGAATTAACTCATTTATGCTGGATGCCAACTCTTGAGACTGAAGATGTATTCGACGTCAATGCAATGCAAGCGTTAGTCTCAGAGCTTAAAGCGCATAAATGTCGTGATAAAATCATCGCCCTTCGTATTGGTGGTAATGACTTAATGAATTGCGTTTCTTTGCGACGTTCCCGCGAATTTACCCTATATGACGGCCCTATGGGTTACGTCATTAAGATGCTGGTTGCTGTATTCGCCTCAAAGGGCTTCTCCCTGACAGCGCCAGTCTGTGAGCACATTGATGATCATCGACTGTTAGAAAAAGAATTGGAATTGGATTTGGCCCACGGCTTAGTAGGTAAAACAGCTATTCACCCTAATCAAATTCCAGTGATTCAGCGCGCCCTCATGGTAAGCTCACTTGATCATCAAGACGCACTGAGAATCATAAACTCATCTCAGGCCGTTTTTAAAGCAGGTGGTGCCATGTGTGAACCTGCAACGCATCGACGATGGGCAAAGAGCGTATTAGATCGTGTTCATTATTTTGGGGTTTCTCCTGCAGTGTCCCCATCCTCTGTTCAAATTCAACATAGGTAATAAACATGGGCTTTCGTTTTCGTCGCAGCATCACAATCATTCCCGGAGTTCGGGTTAACCTTAGTAACACCACCCCGAGTCTTTCAATTGGCCCGAGGGGAGCGTCAGTCTCCGTTGGTAGTCGTGGCACTTATGCCAATGTTGGGCTTGGCGGTGGATTGAGTTATCGCACAAGGCTCGATAGGGCCGCGGCATCGTCAAATGCTGCGGCAAGGGAGCGCTCGGAATCGAAAGAGCAATTGCGAAACTCACTTTTAGCCACCATCGAACAGATGGAAATGGTTATGCACCAGGTTATAAACGTCCATACTCTGACGCCTAACCCTTCACTTGGGGTAACATTTAATGAGTTGCGAGACCATTATTTAAAAGCGGCCACCAGCCCTTATGCCGTTCCCGCTCCAGTTCGGCCAGCAAAGCCGGAAATCCCGCCTTCCCCCGTAAAACCTTCTTGTGTGGATGACACTGGATTTTTTAAAAAACTGTTTGAGTCTGATGAAGATAGGCAAGAACGTCAGCGCGCTGCTCTAGCCAGTTGGGAACGTGCAATGCAAGACTGGGAGCGTGAAAAAACCTTGATTGAACACCGCTACCAAACTAATCGTATGGCATGGGCCGAACAATATGCTCTCTGGCAATCTGAAGCGGCTCGTCATCAAGAATCGTTAACCTCATCGGAAGCACAAGCAAATAGTCGCTTTATCTCAGACGCGGCATTTTTTGAGGCAATCTTAGATGAGACATTGCAGAACACTGACTGGCCGCGAGATACCGCCATTTCGTTTGAAGTTCTGCCAGAACAATCGCTAATAAAACTCGATGTTGATTTACCTGAGATTGAAGATTTACCTCAAAGCATCTTTACTTTAAATAGGCAAGGAACTGAGATTATCGAGAAAGACATGACGCAAAAAGCCGTTAGAGAAGCCTATGCACGTCACGTACACGGTATATTGCTCCGGCTGATTGGCATTGTCTTTTACGCACTGCCTTTCGATAGCGTAAGCATTTGCGGATTCACTCAACGGTTAAGCAAAGCTACAGGTAACTTAGTCGATGATTATATAATTCAATGTACCGCCGATCGCGCTACTATCCAAAAGATGAACTTTTCATGTTTGGATAATATCGATCCAATTGACGCAATATCCATGTTTAACCCGAATAGAAAAATGAGTACGACCTTCGTATTTCAGCCAATAACAGTAAAGTAACTATATGATATTAAGTACAAAACAGAAGCGCATTTTCACACTAGCAGTATTGTTGTCTTCGGGTGAATCTGTTTCTGCAAATACAATAATCAAAAACGCAGATTGTTCTGGGGCGACACTCACGCGGGCTTTACGTGATCTTCGGGACGCATATAACACAACGATAAAATACAGTAAAAGTAGTCACTCATACCAGATGACCGATGCCGGCAACCTTACTCATGTTGAAATAGCTCTAATGCAGCGAACTCTCAGTAAATCAGAGAAACTATCTGATGATGAAATTGTCAGCCTTACGAAAGTGCGAAAAAAGACAGTATCCATATCATTGTCCAAAGCTACCATTTCAAAACTTGACCGCTTAGCCAATGAAAAGAACGTAAGCAGAAGTGACATTATTGAAATGCTAATTAATTCTCTGTGAGCTCCGTCGACCTTTTGTTGCCCCAAGCGGTATTTGAATATATCGAAGTTGATTACAACAAAACGAGAAGGCATAGTAGCGAATGGCTACCTCAGCGCAGAAGCATTTGAATTAAAGAACATTGCTTAGTAACGTGTCCATTTTTAGTACTGGGGATAACAAAGCTTGATCCCGGCCTGGACAGAGAGGTCGTTATTGCTTGACTACTTAAAAATGAACTTTTAAAATTGTTCTTGTTAAATTCTTCTCCCTCTTATCTTTTTAAAAGGAATTACAGTTGAGACGTCTACCAATATATCTACTACTTGATACGTCCGGTTCAATGCATGGAGAGCCTATAGAGGCAGTAAAGAATGGTGTTCAGACTCTACTTACAACGCTGAAACAGGACCCATATGCACTTGAAACAGCATATGTTTCAATTATTACCTTTGACTCTTCTGCTCGACAGGTCGTGCCTCTTACGGACCTTATGAGTTTCAATGTGCCAGGATTATCAGCAAGTGGTACCACCTCTCTTGGAGGTGCCCTTTCGCTTGTGGCAAGTTCAATTACCAAAGAAGTACAGAAAACTACAGCAGACACAAAAGGTGACTGGCGTCCTCTAATTTTCTTAATGACCGATGGTTCTCCAACCGATGACTGGCGAAAAGGTCTAAATGACTTCAAAATGGCCAGAACTGGTGTTGTCGTGGCCTGCGCTGCAGGGCATGATGCTGATATCAGCGTTCTCAAAGAAATCACTGAAATCGTACTTCAGCTTGATACTGCAGACAGTTCGACGATCAAAGCTTTCTTCAAGTGGGTAAGTGCAAGCATCTCGGTGGGTAGTCAGAAAATTGAGTCAAATAAAAAAGAAGTGATTGGTCTTGATGACCTGCCACCGCCACCAGCTGAAGTTAATGTGGTCTTATAATTTTATGGATTAAGGTGATGTTATGTCTGTAAGTTTGAGTAAAGGCCAGGGTGTTAGCCTAAAAAAAAATGAATTTGATCTTTCTTCGGTTACTATCGGTCTTGGATGGGATATTAACGAGGAAAGGAAAGGTATTCTAGCTGGAATTTTTGGCAAGAAAGAAGAATACGACCTTGATGTCATTGCTTTTCTTTGTAACTCAGCCGGAAAGATAGCCTATCTTGGTAACATGGAAAATGGCAAACATACGCTCGTAAACGGCGATATCATCTTTTTCAACAGCCTTCGCCATAAATCGGGTAATATCTGGCTTACTGGAGATAACCGAACTGGTGCGGGTGATGGAGACGATGAGCAGATAATTGTTCGCTTGAACTCACTTGATACTCAGTATGAAAAAATAGTGTTTATCGTTCAGATTTACAATGGTAAAAAGCTGCAGCAACATTTCGGTAAGGTTCAAAACGCGTTTATTCGAGCAGTAGATGCGCGCAATATTGAAATGGCGCGATTCGATCTTTCTGGCGGACCTTCTTTTATAAACCAACGATCCATGGTATTTGCTGAGTTAATACGGGAACCTACAGGTTGGAAGCTAAAGGCAATTGGTGAGCCTTCTGAATCAGATTCATTTGTTTCACATCTAAGGAATTACAGCTGATGCGACGCCTGCCAGTTTATCTGTTAATCGACACATCCGGCTCGATGCGCGGAGAGTCAATTCATTCAGTAAATGTTGGGATACAAGCGATGTTAAGTTCCCTGCGACAAGATCCTTATGCCCTAGAAAGCGTTCACATATCAATAATTACTTACGACAATGAAGCTCGTGAGTTTATTCCGCTTACTCCATTAGAAAATTTCCAATTTTCTGACATTGTTGTCCCCAGTGCAGGCGGAACTTTCACTGGAGCGGCTTTGGAATGTCTGATGCATTGTGTTGACAGAGATGTAAGACGCTCTGATGGCGATACAAAAGGTGACTGGCGCCCTTTGGTCTTCCTGATGACTGATGGAATACCCTCCGATGCTTGGGCTTACGGTGAAGCTGTAAAAGCTATCCGTTCTCGGATGTTTGGCTCTATCATTGCCTGCGCAGTAGGTCCTAAAGCAGGCCAAGAACATTTAAAACAGCTTACTGATAAGATAGTCTCTTTGGAAACTTTGGATTCTACCGCGTTTGCTGGTTTTTTTAAATGGGTTTCGGCCAGTGTTTCTTTTGGTAGCACTAGTGCTGGAATCAATACCGGATCAGATACACTTCCCCCCCCACCATCGGAAATCCAGTTGGTGCTCTGAAATGTCAGAAAGGCGCTGTTTACCTCCGCAGCGTTTTTTGTAGGGCCGCTTTTGGTTGGCCAAGAATTGCTTGAAGAGGATTTCTATGAGACGCCTTCCCGTGTTTTTTGTTCTGGACTGTTCAGAGTCCATGATCGGTGAAAACCTGAAAAAAATGACTGATGGTCTGCAAATGATCATTGGTGATTTAAGAAAAGATCCACATGCGCTTGAAACTGCTTGGGTTTCGATAATCGCATTTGCTGGTATTGCACGCACTATTGTACCTCTCCATGAGATAGCTACATTCTACCCCCCACGTCTGCCCGTTGGAGGCGGTACGAATCTCGGAGCTGCATTGCGTGAGTTGGCCATACAAATTGATACTCAAGTCAAGAAAACCACCAATGAGACAAAGGGAGACTGGAAACCTGTTGTTTATCTCCTTACTGACGGCCGCCCAACGGATAATCCAACCACAGAACTGAAACGCTGGAAAGATCATTACGCCAGCAAAGTGAATCTTATTGCCGTTGGCTTGGGTCCATCAGCAGATCTTAATATCCTTAGGCAACTGACAGAAAACGTCATGTTATTCACTGAATCAAAGGAAGGGGATTTTACTAAATTTATCAAATGGATAACTGCCTCAGTCACGACATACAGCCGCAGCGTAGGTGAAGAAAAACAGCCTGAGCTCAACCAGACTGAGTACATAGTCCGGCTTGCAAAAGACGAGCTAGTAAGAGCTTACGATGAAAACTGCGTTACGCTTACCGGCCGTTGCAGTAAAACGCGTCGTCCTTATCTAATGAAATATGAGCTCCCATCAACAAGAGTTACAGGATTAGATTTCAACCTGAACTTGAACAGTTTTAATATTGCAGGTTGTTATCCAATTGATGAGGACTACTTCGTATGGTCTGACTTATCAGTTACAGGACTTCAAGTAAATACTAGAGAGCTGCATGGCGTACCCGGATGCCCTCATTGTGGCAATGCCAGTGCGTTTGCGGTGTGCTCTTGTGGTAAATTACTATGCATTGATGGTCCAGATGATTTGATTTGTCCATGGTGCGAGAAAGGTATATCGTTCAGCAGTGATGGCGGGATTTCTAATTTTGACGTAAGCCGAGGGAAAGGCTAATTATGCAGAATTTACCTTCTTTGGAAAAACAGATTCATACCTTAATAGGAGATAACCTTAACCACAGAGCTGGGGCAAACCTTAAGGAACTTATTAAGCAGGATAAAGAGTTACGTGAGCATTATAAGAAGTTAATTGAGTTAATTAAGGAATTTGAAATTAAGTGCGATGAAATCCTAAGGTTAAATCAACCTGCCCAGAGTGGGCAAAACGATGATATTTTACAGCAAGGTGTTGCTCAAGCTCCGCTTCATCATGATATAGCCATTAAAGACAATCATGAAAATAATGTTGTTAAGCAAACAGAGTTTCTATCAGAAAGTCATAATCCTCAATCAACACCTAAATCTGGAATTCAACCTGACCACGTAGTTGTTGAGAGTAAAACTGATGAAACTTCATCATCAGTCCCTGCTTCGACTAACTGCATAAATTTTGAATATACAAATAATTCTCAAAAAGCAAGTAATGGACCTCATCCTGAGAAGTGGGAACGCATCCAACTTGAAGAGTACAGTAACCAGAATAAGAGTGAAGGCGCAAAACTCTCATCGGCTTCACTCGTCCCGGGAATGGTACCGCCTGCTCAGCAACTGTCCAAAAATCAAATGAAACATTTAGCTGCTCCTCAGGCAAAAATTGAAATTCCTAACGCACGAGCTCGTGAACACTTTTCTTCTTCGGTTGGTATTTCACTCGACAATGGTAAGCAAGCAAAAATTATTGATGTGCTTTTTCCTCGGGATATAGGTCTCTCTTATGATAGTGAACAAAATTTGGTCATCGGCATACCTACTGAAAGTGGGGATTTCCAAATTTCTGTACTGTGGTCATGCGATTTAGATGAAAAATACGAAGATAAGGCACTTCTTATTGTAAACCCAGATCCACGAAGTTTATGGAAAGTGCTTGAACCACCATCAGACGCAAAATATCGTAAAGAACATCTGAAATCGGCTGGATTACAAAGTAAGGATTTGCGGATAGCAGCTTCAAGCCGCAGGGGTAGATCACACGAACACGCAGGCAGTTTCAGAGATGATGACTTTTACATCAATTTCTGCAATCAGACGGAATGGGCCATCATGCTCGTCGCAGATGGAGCAGGAAGTGCTGTAAACTCTCGTGAAGGCTCTCGTATCGCAGTTTTAACTGCTGGGGAATATCTTTATGAGCAACTTAATGGGCAGAAAGGGATCACTCTAAAAGAGCACGTAATGGCTTGGGAAGTTATTGATAAACAGGTAGTTATAAATGCTATGCTACATCATTTCAAGCAAGCAGCTACGCTCGCGGTCAATAGTATACAAAATGAAGCCATTCGTGCAGAAGAACCGGTGAAATCCTATTCCACAACCTTGTTGGCCACAATTTCGCTTAAGGTTGGCTCTGAACTATTCGCTGCAGCATTCTGGCTAGGCGATGGAGCCATAGCGGCCTATAGCCCATCAGGTAAAGTTAGGATTCTTGGGAACCCAGATAGCGGGGAATATGCGGGTCAGACTCGGTTTCTCGACCAGCGTATAATTGATGACTCTTCATTCACAGGGCGCATAAGTGTGGGTAAATGGAATGATGTAGCACAATTGATTCTGATGACTGACGGTGTTTCTGACCCGTATTTTGAAACCGATAACGGTCTTCGTAGTGATGAAAAATGGACTCGCCTCGTAAATGAACTATCCCCCATCCTTGTTGATGTCAATATCGCACCTGAAAAATTAGGTGAATGGCTGAACTTTTTCTCCGCAGGGAACCATGATGACCGCACAATAGCGGTATTGTGGTAATAGACATGCTTCACTGGTGATAAATATGGCAAATATTGTTACATGTACAACTAAGGACGGCCAAACAGTTCAGTTTGTTGATGAAGTAATTGGTTCAGGTGCAATGAAAGATGTTTATTTTTCGCCTGACAAATCCTATGTTGTTGCTTTCTATCATAAGCCACAAAGTGTTCAGGCTAGAGAACGGATAGATATGATTACTGGTCGCTACAGACAGAATATCTTTGACCAGCCAGGGGGGGATTACTGGGAAGGTCTTTTTTGCTGGCCAACTCACATTATTGAGCATGAAGAAAAAATAGGGATTGTCGTACCGACCTATCAGAGTCATTTTTTCTTTAAATACGGGTCAAAGAATGATGATTTCCTTGGTATAAAAGGTCGCGAGAAAGAAGGTAAATGGTTTGCTAGTGCAAGTAATCAGAATAAGTTCCTCGATCCACGTGAACGTGGTAATACGCTAACTTTTCTTCAGGTTTGTATTCGTTTGGCCAGAGCTGTTCGAAGGATCCATGCAGCAGGGCTCTGTCATAGTGACCTAAGCTATAAAAACGTTTTGGTGGACCCAGAACTGGGCCATGCCTGCATTATCGATGTAGACGGACTAGTTGTTCCTGGAAAGTACCCTCCAGATGTGGTTGGTACGCCAGACTTTATTGCTCCTGAAGTGGTAAAAACCAGCCATCTACCGAAGGAAGACCCAAATAGAGTACTCCCCAGCATCACTACGGACCGCCATGCTCTATCTGTTTTGATTTATATGTACCTATTTTTTCGACACCCTTTACGGGGTGGAAAAATTCATGATATGACGGACGAAATGCGGGATGAAACCTTGGCAATGGGAGAAAAGGCATTGTTCATTGAACATCCTGGTGATAACAGCAACGCCGTAAAGATAAATCAACTATCATCGTTTTCTCTACCTTGGGCAGACCCGAAAAAAATCCCCTACTCCATCATGGGTCCCTATATAACACCTTTATTCGATAGAGCTTTTATAGATGGGTTACATGACGCGACCAAACGCCCAACAGCCGATGAGTGGGAAACTGCTTTAGTCAAAACGATGGATTTGATACAACCTTGCCAAAACAAGAACTGTCAACAAAAATGGTACGTTTTCTCAGGTAAAACAAAACCAATCTGCCCTTACTGTGGAGCTCCATACAAAGGGAAATTACCTATTCTTAACCTATATTCATCGCGTAAAGTCGGCAGTTATCGACCAGATGATCACCGTCTGATGGTCTGGAGCGGGCAGTCAATTTATGCATGGCATGTCAATCGTCTTATCGCACCAAATGAACGAACAAGTGCAGAACAAAAAAAACGGGTAGGTTACTTTGTTTATCATAATGAACAATGGTGGTTAGTAAACGAAGGTATTCAAGGGTTAATATCTCTGCCAGACAAACGTCATGTAGCTGTGGGAGAAAAGATAGAACTGAGAGATAACGCTCAATTTGTTTTATCACAGGAAGATGGTGGTAGACTGGTAGTCGTTCAGTTGCTAAATAATTAAATAACTTTAATTTCAAAGCTTTAACGGTAAATTACTTCATAATAACTTGAGAGATTAGTCTTGCTCTAAAATTTAGCCTTATCTCACAAATATGGTTCATGGAATATGTCATAAGCCAGTTTTTCACCAACTACGGCAAATTCTAAAAGGAGTTTATAATCATTGAATATTTTTTACTGACTGGGATATCTTTGGCCTAAGTAATAAAGGAATGCTAGGACTAATTCGACTAGAGCTCCAGGTTACTAAAAGTTCTGACAAGCTGACCACATCGGGGATATGGAACTCTAGTGCAGTTAAGGAACAGGTGAAGGTTGCATTGCTGATGAGCAGTGCAGCAAATATCCCAACCATGAAACCTACCAACTACTGTAGTGAAGTCACGAATCCTAACTCGCATCATACATAAATACATAACCGACTAAGAGCTATAATGACTAATTAGAAAAAGTAGGTCAAATGCTCATCTGTAAAAATGTGACGATAAAGTGCGCTAGCTTGAAAAGAGGCATTTCCAATTTAAAAATGCGTTGCTTAGTGTTGCATGTAACAAGCTATTTATAAGAGATGCCTGTGTCGATGGCCTCAAAGGCTTCCTGGATGCCATCGAGTGCGTATTACCATGCATGGCGATCGCCTAATAACATTCATGCCGATCATCCAATAACATTCATGTCGATCGCTCAATAACATCGCAAACCGATCACTTTTGCTTCTTTATGGTAAACCCTGATCGACATGCATGTTATTGCGTGACTTTTTCTCCTCGCTTCGTTAAACCCGCACTTTCTGCTCATTTAATCTGAGGAAAGTGCATGTCTGCGAGGCCTATTACTGTGAGAAAACTGAAAGAAATTCTGCGCCTAAAATATCAGGCTCGCCTATCACACAGGCAGATTGCGCTTAGCCTTCATGTCTCCCCTAGCACGGTATCCTATTATGCTAACCGTGCTGCACACCTCGGGATCCATGACTGGCCACTCAGTGATATCTGGGACGATGTCACTTTGGAACGTGCCTTTCTCAACACTCAAACTGTGCATAAAAAACAGTACAAACCCCTGCCTAACTGGGCCATGTTGCATCAGGAGTTAAAACGACCGGACCAAAAAGGCATGACACTTGAGCGATTATGGCAAGAGTATGCTGAGCGTAACGGCCAAACACATTACAGCTATAACCACTTTTGTCGCTTGTATAAAGAGTGGGCTAGCGTGTTGCAACCGTCGATGCGTCAGACCCATATCGCCGGAGAAAAACTGTTTGTCGATTATTGTGGGCAAACGGTGCCCATCATTGATCCGCACACTGGGGAACTGCTTTACAAGGCTCAAATCTTTGTAGCGGTATTGGGTGCATCTAACTACACCTTCGCCGAAGCGACTCGCTCACAACAGCTCGAAGACTGGGTAATGAGCCACAAACGGGCATTTGAGTTCTTCGGCGGTGTGCCGCAATTAGTGGTACCCGATTGCCTCAAAAGTGCCGTCAGTGTGGCACGCAATACCGATCCAGACTTGAATCCGACCTATCAAATGTTAGCCGCCCATTTCGGCACAGCGATCATGCCGGCGCGTCCCCGTAAGCCCAAAGATAAATCCAAGGCTGAAGTCGGCGTACAAATCGTCACCCGCTGGATTTTGGCGGTGCTGCGCCATGAAGTGTTCCATAGCCTAGCACAGCTCAACCAGCGCATTGGTGAGTTGTTGACGCGCCTCAATCAAAAGCCCTTCCAAAAGCTCCCCGGTAGTCGTGCATCTTTGTTTACCGAGTTGGATGCGCCTGCGCTAAAGCCCTTACCCAGTTACCGTTATCAGTACACCAAAGTGCAACAGGTACTCGTGGGCAAGGATTACCATGTTGATATAGAAAAACACTATTACTCAGTCCCTTACGCCTTACAGGGTAAGCGATTAACGGTACAAATCACGGAGCATACCCTGGTGTTTTATCACCATGGCAAGGTAGTCGCCGAGCATGTACGCAGTCAGCGTAAAGGTCAACACACGAGCCTGAGCGAGCATATGCCCGCACATCACCAGGCACTGCTCGAATGGTCGCCCGAACGCTTGCACCACTGGGCTGCCTCGATAGGGCCCTATACCGCACATTGGGTGCATGAGTTTATCCGGCAAGCCGAGCATCCGGCCCAAGCGGTAAGGCCCTGCTTGGCACTGTTAGGGCAAAGCAAAACCTACGGTAAAGACCGGCTAGAAGCGGCCTGTTTACGGGGCCAGCTGACAGGGGCTAACCGCCTGCACAACATTCGCGCCATGCTTAAAAATGGCTTAGAGCAGCAGCCAATCTACACCAACAAGCACGACCCACTGCAAGCCATCAGCCACGACAACGTGCATGGTGAGAGCTACTTCCACTAACGTCAATAAATAACAAGGAGACAAAGATGCAATTACGCGTCGAAGAACAACTTAGCCAACTGCATTTAGGTGGCGTGAAGCAAGCGCTCGCACAACAACAAGAGCAAGCCATGCTTTATCAAGACATGAGTTTTGAAGAGCGGCTACAACTGCTGCTCAGTCACGAACTGCTACAAAGAGAGCAACGCAAAATCAATCGGTTAGAAAAACAAGCCTGTTTTAGGCTGATGGGGCAAATCGAGCAACTGGACTATCGTGCCAGTCGAGGGTTTACCCCCGCACAGATCCGCCAGTTGCTAGAAGGTCACTGGCTGAGGCATCAACAAAACCTACTGCTAACCGGCGCGGCAGGGTGTGGCAAAAGCTATCTGGCCTGCGCTCTGGGACGTTACTTCATCCGCCAAGGCATGGGTGTGCGCTACTATCGCTTAAAAACGTTGCTTGAGGAAATGCGACTCGCCCAAGCCGATGGCAGTTACCCTAAGTTGATAACACAACTGACTCAAGTTGCGATCTTGATTTTAGATGACTGGGGCATGGAAATGCTGGATGCGAGCGAACGCAGTAATCTACTGGAGATCATCGATACCCGTCATGGCAAGGTATCCACCTTGGTAGCGAGCCAGCTGCCAGTGGATAAATGGTACGCCATGATAGGTGAAGCAACTTTTGCCGAAGCCATCTTAGACAGGCTGATCCATCGTGCTGTGAGAGTGACGTTAACGGGTGAATCGATGCGAAAACAGGGCACAAACTTGACGCATGCCGATCAAGCAGAGTAAAACAAAGATGTTGTAAATGCGGGAAGAAAAATCGTGATCGGCATGATGTTATTGACTGATCGAAATGATGTTATTAGCCAATCGAGGCGGTTTATCCTAAAACGTAGGTACAGCTGTTGCATTCCGCAACAGCCTGCGCTTCGTTAACTGGAAAGAGCGTAAAGCCGTCGCAGCAGCAGACCTTAAAATCTTTTATGGTGCGGCCAACATGCAACAGCTGAGCAGGCATTAGAACATTTTGCCGAGACGTGGAATAACCAGCATCCAAGCATCAGCAAATCCAGGCGCGACACCTGGACAAGGCTTCGCGTATTCTTAGACTACCAGCCGGAGATACGCAAGGTCATTTATACCACCAATGCTATCGAATCACTCAATGCCAGCCTGCGTCAGGTCACCAAGACTAGAAAGTCATTCCAAAATGATGATGCGGTACTGAAGTTGCTGTATCTGGCTTTACACCAGATTGCTAAAAAAGTGGACAATGCCACTGCGAGATTGGAAGCCTGCCATGACGCAGTTTATGAGCATGTACGGTGACAGTGTATCGTTATGATAAACAGCTACTTACACAGAAAATTTTATAGTCTCAACTACATCACGATGGTCTGGAGTCTGGGGCACCACTTACAGTCTGCTTTCTACCCTTTGTGAAACGGAACGACATTATCCCCATCTGTGTTTATATGCTCTTTAAAGAGTCCTTCTCGCTGTTCCTGCGGAATTTTTTCAAAGAGAGCACTAATCATCCCACGACAATATTCGTGCAATTTCTTGTTCACGTCCTCAAGAGTGTCATAGTCGTTGGTCTTCTCTTGTAGTTTCTTTTTGAGTTCTTTAATCTCTTTACGCAGTTCAGCTGTCGTTGCTTTTTCTTTTGAAGTCGACTCCTTATTATCTGCTTTTGGCTTGTTATGTTCATCGATTTCACGGAGTATGTCGGGATGATTCTTTGTGGAGCCATAACTTAAGCCAGCTTCCTTCTCAACATTGGTTGGATTTAACTTTAAAGCTTTACCCTCCTTAAGTTTTTGTTGAAAAATTTTATTTACAGGCTGCTGGTTTACAATGCGCTTGATAGCTGCCCTGAAATTTTCAGCCGTCCTTTCCTTTTTTACATCTCGTAATGACATGCATTCCTCACTAAATCGTGACTGTATCGATAATCATGTTATTGACGTGCTTTGGTATAGTGATTGCCGTGAACGGAATCTCTAAGTCGCTCAATATCTTCTCACAGCTTTTGATTTGGACAATCAATTGCGATACAACACTAGGATTTAAGTCATTCATTTCATCCAAAACCACGAGGTTGCGATATGCTGCTAGCCGTTTGCCTTCTGCGTATAGTCCATCCATAATTAGATCAAATTCACAGTCTACACACTCATCTAACGCAACATTAATACGCATGTCGCAATGCGCGTTAGTGCAGTACATTCCGGGGGCGATAGCATGAATATGCTCTTTACCAGCTTCAATTAATTTCGCCCAGTATCCAGAGTCGAGTCTTCTGTCCTGTTGCCCTAGTTCGAAAAAGTTTTTGTTGCCAGCAAGCTTTTTAAGTATCTTACCTTTACCTCCTGCTATCGTGACATTTTCTGCGAGTCGTTTGTACACATTGGCCAAGAGCGTCGATTTTTGCAACACGCGTTCTTCGTTAATTTCACTGCGTAACCTGCCCCAGTATGTCGCGTTATTGGCATAGTGCCGAGTCATTCCAGAACTTAGATGCGACAATTGCTTTTTAAGTTGCGGAAAGGCCATTAATTCAAGACCGATTGTATAAAACGCGAAAGAACGACGCGTTTGATGATTTTCATAATGAAACGTCGCACCTACCTCGATACCAGTATTTGATGGGTTTGAGATACGTAGAAAACTCACATCATCGTTCGTCATTGAACTGCCTATATTCTGGTCAATCCATTTATTAACGTTTGTAATTAAATCGCCCCCCCAATTAGCCTTTGTTCGCGTAAAAGGCCAGTGGGTAGCCCGAATGGATGCAAAATAACGCCCTTTAGCGTCAGCTATCCTAGAAAGATAAGGACGATGGATTGTGGTTAACACACGAAATGCATCGTGGCCAATTTTATTGGTCACAAACATATCTTCCTCAGTCTGAATTCCCCTAGTTATTTTTGACTGTCGGGTCGTAAATAGGTCGATGGTTTGGCCGTTATAATCATAGCTCTGAGCCCCGTACTTGGGGTGCATAGAATGCAGCTCATCAATCCGCATTCCGCTCAGTAGCAAACATAGCGTCTTGCACTTAAAATCCAGTTCAATCAAAAATGTCGAAAACTCACCGATGGTTTCGCAACGTCGGTGACCAACTTGAAACGCTTCAAATTGCCATATTTGGAACTCACTATAAGCATTGACGCACAGCAAACTGGGTTCCAAAGCATCCATTGTCTCCATCCATCGACCTGGCGACTCTTCCTCCCCTTTAAAATCATCTACCAAGGTGACACCAGCCTGCTCAAAGTGAGTAAACACTTTTTCGAGTGTTTTTCGACTATCGAAGGGGTTAGTTACTTTGCCAAGACGCAGTCGCTCAAATAGGTACGCTTTAAATCGGGTCTTGATATCGAACAGTCGATTGATTTCACACTCTAATTGCTGTAGGTAAGGAAGTATGCCCCTAACATCGGCAGAGAATTGCGTCAACATCGCCGTATATATTCTCGGCGGCATGGCGAGATGCTGCTCGGACAATTTCGCTTTGAGCTTAACTTTTTTTTGCGATTGATATGTGAATTGAATGTCAAATGGAAGCGCGTCATGGTAGTCGATCAAACCGTTAATCGAACGTGTGACCATAGGATCATTAAAATCATGCGGATTTGCCTGTGCAATGTCCTTGTATTTAGCATCCGTTAACTCTGAGAAGCTATTAACTCCAGCTTTCATCATGCACAAAGCAACCTTCCTCAATTTTTTTAAATTATCTACAATTGAACTCAAATTAACCGTCTTTGTGCCCGTAAATATCTTGGCTAACGCATACGCTTTTAGCTCGTTGGTTAACCGGGTTGATAATTTTTTGCCATGATAGGTAAATACAAGGTTGTAAGCTTCTACATCCAATCCTGAAGTGTTCCACGTATCATCGCCAAAACGAATGCTCTCGCCGTTGAGTAAGTAGAGGACATTAAAATCTTTTATTTTTTCCCATTCACCATTACGCATTAGCGGGAGTAGCACATTACGGAAATAATGGCCCTCTATTTTATGCTGCTTGAAAAATTCAAGATTTTTCTCGTCATCCTTGAACTTCAGCATGATAGTATTCTCCCGTCATGGTTTGTAAAAAGTCCTGATTGTGAAGCGGGTAACGCCCCTCGTTTGCAAGCTTATCTTCTGCTTTCTCAAGCACTTCTTCCGATAGATTTAATTCAGCCAATGACATTAAATCGTCAGCTCGTTGAGCAAGCTCTTGTTCGCGCTCAGGCATGAGAGCAATCGAGTCTTCCAAAAGCTCGATGAAAGACAGCAGTTTGTATGCATTACTTATATCATTGACAAGCTTGGCACTCTTACAGGTCACACACTTGTCGTATTGGTAGCAAGCTAACTCAATATCTTCATCTACTAGGTCCTGTGCCCGTTTCTGTGACGCACGGTGCTCTTTTTGGGCTTCTCCAGTAGGTACGCCACCACACAACAGACCGTTAGGATTAGTTGGCAACCTTAACGCCTTCCATGCTTCGTACTCCAGCACCTCAATGCCACGATTTTCTCTAACCCTGTCTGTAGCATCGTCGATGGTTCCCCTTTGAGCGAACTCATACAAGGCTTCAATGGCTTGACTGGCGATAACCTGATTCTGTGTGATATCTCCTGCGAGATAGTGGTCTTGCAAAGTGTCTAAACTGTTTTGAAGCAGTGATGTAGCCACTGATAGACCACCATCGGCGGGGTCAATATTGTTATTGGCGCCAGTTGCTCGAATGCGTTGAGAGTTAATATCTAACAGGTAGTTACCAGAAAAAATTCCTATACTTTTCAAATAACTAGCAATCTTCAACTCAAGACCATCCCACTGATGAGTGCCAGATTTACTCCCTAACGGCAGCAAATACGGAGTTGGCTTTTTATTAGGATGGAACTTGCTTTGTTTGGATGGATTGTAAGCTTCAGCGTATTTTTCAAGCCGTTTCACGAAGCCCACATAGCGACTTTCAATCGCAAACCTACCCGGTCGACCATCTTGGTATGTAAACGAGACTGTTACATACCCCCTCTCATTCACCTCGGAATAGCTGAGTGGCATGTAGGCATTTTTCAGGGGGATATCAGTTAAAGCTCTTAGCGCGGCGTAGGCCGCCAGAATCGCCCATTTTTTTTGATTATTTGTTATAAGGCTCTTGGCCTCTTTTTTTACCGTGCGAGCGTCCTTGTTTACGCCCACTATCGTGATGGTTTTCTGGTCAAGAACCTCGAAAAAGCGCTCAATCAGATAAGGCGCGTGGACGCTACGATTATCGGTATAGCACGATAGTAGCGCTTGAAACATTGAAAAGTGGCTGCTAGTGAATGGCACAAGCTTACCACCAAAGGTTAAGGCATAAAATAGTGGAGGATGACCCGAATTAAATTCAGGATTAAATAGTGACGACAAACGAGTAAGCGTTCGAATAAAGGTCAGACCATCCCGCTTATCGATTTCGAGAGGCAATTCATCTTCCTGTTCAACGTTATCAACATCGTCATGTTCAGCTTCCGAAAAAGTACCTTGAACCACTTTCTTAGCGCGGCCTTTCCATGTCTTTATTGTGACATAGCGGGTAGTACGGTGCTCTTTTCTGTATTCTGACTCAACTATGGGATGACAAACATTCAAAACAGGTGTCGAATTAAGATTAGTGTAGTGACAAAACAAGTAATATCCAGACACCATAGCGACATTGAACGGAGATAGCGAGTTAGTCTCACCTATTTCTGGCTTAGCGTTGGATAGTTCAATGGATTGAATACGACCATTGTCGATTTCATCAAAAACGGCGGTTAGCCTATCTAACTCAATATCTTTCTCTTTTGCGGCAACTAACTGACTACTTATTGAAAAAAATAGCAACTGTAGGCGACGTAGGAGGGTGCTGTACTCGTTTTGAGAATAGGCTGGAGTCGACTTGCCTCCACTCGAAAAGGAAGGTACGTCTCGCAGCCATTGTTCATCGTAAACCCTAGCACGCATTAACATGGTTGTTATACAAACTTTTAATATCGCCGCGGTATTTTCTTTGATGCCAATGTCTTCTTCATGAGCATAGAGGTAGAGAAAGGCCAGCGGCTTTTTGGCAAGCGCTATACGTCTATGTAGCTCACCGTTCTGCCCAACGTAACTTAGGAAACCTTCTTTTGAAAAGGGATCGATGCTGCTATTCTCACAATAACGGCAATATTTTTGAAACGTTAGATACATATTATATTCTGCATCCACCGAGGCACTATCCTTTAGTCGCTCACTTAATGCTCTCGCAAGGCGGATAACATGCTTTCGACGCTGCTCACTATCATTCAGTAATGGCGAAAAATCAAACACAACAACCGTTTTGCTTGCGATGGTGGCCTTTTGCTTTAGCAAACCAATATCAATGACTTTCCGTCCCCTTGGGACAATCGAATTATCCTTTAAAACATCTGGATTTAATGGGCTTTTTCGAAGTCCTGCCATCCTCACATTCCTTGATTTTCAATTCTTATTCAGGGCGCGTTGTGCTTCTTTATTTTTCCTGGATGCGTACATCAACCTAGCGACACGGTCGTTCATGTAATTGATGTACTTCTGGGTCGTACTGGTATCTGCATGCCCCATGAGATCTGCCAACTCGCTGAGGAGCAAATCAAAGACCATCTGTCTACGAGTCGCTTCTCTCTTGAGCCAATGTGTAGCGAATGTGGAACGCAAATCTTGCATTCGGTAGTACCACTGTGGATGTGTCTCTTGGATATGTGAGCGAATGGTGCTCAGTTTCTTTTGCAGGCTTTTATCAGAGTACGGTAATCCGCTTGCATTGACGAATAGATACTGTACATCCTGACTCTGGTGCAGGCTTTCTTCAAACCTCTCAGTTTCAAATGAGTCCTCTGTTCCGCCATTGATGTAATGAACTTTTAATCTTGCTCGTATGTCCTTTTCATGCTGCTCTTTAAGATTCTTGACTCGCTTCGTTAACAGTTTTTTTCTCTGCTCGCTATGCAGGTACTCATTAAGCTCAAGCAACAATTCATACGGAATAGATATATTGCGTTGCTTGTCAAACTTGGTGCGACATCCGTTAAGTGGTCCAATCCTAAAAGGAATACTTTCAGCATCGCTCGTCGGATGGTGAATGCCGATAGCAGGGAACGTTACAAGCTCTTTCACACGCAATCCCGTTTCTACAGCTAAACGATACATTAGAGAATACGTTTTATTTTGCCCTCGACGTGGCCACGACTTAATGTGGTCAAGGAAGATGTCCTTATGATTTTCAATCATTGGTTTTAGTAATTGGTGAGGCTGACTGCTCTGAACTTTAGGAAAGCGTTTTTTTAGGTCAGTTGTCTGTACGTAAATAACCTTGTTTCTTATTTTTGTGTGAGCAAGTATGTCGTGCTGATTTATTTTCTCAGATTTACGTACTGTGACTTCTTCAATTGCGAAAGGTTTTCGGTCTCGTGTAATAAAGAAAAGTCCGCTTCTGTGGAGCCACTTATAAAAACTTATTACTACATCTGTATATGTCATAGCTGTCGATAAACTATAACCGCTCGGATTCTTCAATACCTGTCCCGTTGCCGGGCAAATCTGCTTTATATTATCAAGTAAGTAATCTACGTATAGCCAAACAATACCCTCTTTTGGATCGCTAGTAAGAGACTGGTAGCTTTTGGGTTGCCCATTATGATTTTTGTTATATGCAGAAATGAAGTTCTGAAATGACAACAAAGCATTTGCTTCGGGTGATGTGCTTTTAGCACCTTCTTTAAGTCGATAGTGAAGATATTGATTGTGTGGTTCGAGCGGTAATCCGTTAGGCTGGACAATAATAGAAAGCTCACTCGGCTCAGAATTGCTTTTTTTTATGGCTAGTTCAACCTCGCCAGTCTCTGAGTTGGTTGACATACTCAAATCTGGTTCAGCTAGTAATCTTATTCTTTTTACTTGGAAACCATCTTTCTTCATAAGACTGAATTCTTTCTTACTGAAAGTTGATTTAAGCATTAGTCATTTTTTTGATTTCGTCAAGCGCCAACTTTAGAAGTCATAAAAAAGAGCCAACTATAACTTACCTTCAACTAATTCTTTCAGTTCACTCGGGTTCATGGTTTTTAAACCCAAGGTCTGTGCCGCGTTGGCGATGGCTTCAACTGTCGGTTTGACCCGAACATAGAACTCGGCCGTCACATCCGCACGCATCCGATCGCGAGTGATCAGCGCTTGTTCCGCCGCGCGGCGCACTTCCAAGCGTAACGTATTCATGTTTACTGGAATGATTTCGTGCAATACCGGTAACACCAAAGCGCCGCCG
>JACCDZ010210034.1_pt1 | contig 24247 bp, 18 predicted proteins | sample 7449551 | NCBI WGS metagenome assembly JACCDZ01 (sample SAMN15323452, study PRJNA562643) | freshwater metagenome | isolation source: river surface water | place: USA:Blue River Watershed | collected 2017-08-18 | reverse complement strand
TTGATACCGTTTCCGAAGTGGATACCGTTGAAGTTCGCAACGCGGTCGACCAGACCAGCAAGGAAGTGGCGACCCGCTACGATTTCAAGGGCACCAGCGCCAGCCTGGAGCTGAAGGAAAAAGTGATTACCCTGCACGGTGACGCCGAATTCCAGATCCAGCAGATCATGGACATCCTGCTGGGCAAGCTGGCCAAGCGCGGCATCGATGTGCGCTGCCTGGAGTATGGGGACGTGAAGCAGGTCGGCGGCAACAAGGCCACCCAGACCGTGACCGTCAAGGAAGGCATCGAGACCGAGCTGGCGAAGAAGATCGTCAAGCTGATCAAGGACGCCAAGCTCAAGGTACAGGCCAGCATCCAGGGCGAAGCGGTGCGCGTGACCGGCGCCAAGCGCGACGACCTGCAGGCGGTGATGGCGCTGCTGCGCAAGGAAGTGACAGATTTCCCGCTGCAATTCAACAACTTCCGCGACTGATTGTCGCGCGTTGTCACCAAAAAGGCTGCCCACCAGGCAGCCTTTTTTCATGGCGGCGGCAGTTCGGCGCCGCACCTGCCGTTGCCGCCGTGCTAGCGCAGCAGGCTGTACGGCCCGCCTTGTGCCAGCGCGCGCTGGTAGGCCGGACGGGCGTGGATCGCCTGCAGCCAGGCCAGCAGCCGCGGTTGCCGCGCATCGATAAAGCCGCGTGCTTGTGCCGCCTCCAGCGGGAAGCTCATCTGGATGTCGGCGGCGCTGAAGGTATCGCCGGCGAACCAGCCGCTTTCGGCCAGCGCCGCTTCCATGAACGCCACGTGCTGGCGGATCTGCGGCCCGAGATAGCTTTTCTGCACCCCCCTGGCGATGGCACCGGCGAGCGGCCGCAGCAGCCACGGCATCGGCGGCAGCGACAGGCGGCTGAACACCAGGTGCATCAGCAGCGGCGGCATCGCCGAGCCTTCGGCGTAGTGCAGCCAGTAGCGGTACTGCCGTGCCGCCGCGCTGTCGGCGGGCGGCTGCAGCTGGCCGTTGCCGTAGCGCGCCAGCAGGTATTCGATGATGGCACCGGATTCGGCGACGGTGATGTCATCGTCGCTGATCACCGGCGACTTGCCCAGCGGGTGTACCGCTTTCAGCTCCGGCGGCGCCAGCAGGGTGCTGGCGTTGCGCTGGTAGCGCTGGATCCGGTACGGCAGCTGCAGCTCTTCCAGTAGCCACAGGATGCGCTGCGAGCGCGAGTTTTCCAGGTGGTGCAGCGTGATCATGGTCGCTCCTTGCGGTGGGGGTGTTCATGATAGTCAGTTTGGCGGCGCGTGGCACAGGTGCTGAAACAAATGTTTGATTCCGGGGTGGCGTCGGTGCTTGCGGCCAACGTTTGTGGCCCGTGTCGCCGCTGCGGCAAGCCGCCTTGCCATTGCCGTCACCCCGGCGGATCAGCCCGCGCCAGTCTAGCCATTTTGCCTATGTGTGCTGCGGAACGGAGCGCGGCGGCGGGCTTGCGCATACTGGCGGCACGCTTGCGGCGCGATGGGGCCGGGCGGCTGCGGATTTTTTGCGGCCATGCCGCGACTGCCGGCACCGATCCCGGCGCGCACTGCTATGGTTCTGGAGTAGGGGCTGCGACATGGTGCGGCCCGCCGCCAGTCCGCTGCTGCTGTCTTTCGCCTGTCCCGGTGCCGCTTGCCGAGGGCCGGCAGGTATTTCTCATGCGTACTTCGTTCCGACAATGGCTGCCTGATCTTGCTGCCTGGCGCCGGCTGCTGACGCCGCTGGCCGGCTGGCGCTGGACGCTGCAGCGCCATGGCATGCCGGAGTTCCCGCTGGAGGACGAGGCGCCGCTGCGCGCCGAGCTGTTCAGTGCCGAGCAGATGGCGCAGTACGGCCGGCAGCTGGCGGCAACGCACCAGCTGGCCGCCGTGCGCACGCCGGATCCGCTGCTGGCAAGGTTGGCCGCCAACGAGGAAACCCTGCTCGAAGTCTGCAAGCTGCTGACCATCACCGTCTCGGCACGGCATCGCATCTCGCCGGCGGCGGAATGGCTGCTCGACAACTTCTACCTGATCGAAGAACAGATCCGCACCGCTCGCCGCCATCTGCCCAAAGGCTATAGCCGTGAGCTGCCGTGCCTGGCCGCCGGCAACGCCGCCGCCAGCTGCCATCCTCGCGTCTACGACATCGCGCTGGAAATCGTCACCCACAGCGACAGCCGTGTCGATGGCGACAGCCTGCGCCGCTTTGTGGCCGCCTACCAGGGCGTGACGCCGCTGCAGCTGGGCGAGCTGTGGGCGATTCCGATCATGCTGCGCCTGGCGGTGATCGAGAACTTGCGCCGCGTCGCGGTGCGCATTGCCGCTGGCTGGTCGGCACGCAATCTGGCCGATTCCTGGGCCGACCAGATGCGCGAGGCGGCGGAGAAAGACCCGAAAAGCCTGATCCTGGTGGTCGCCGACATGGCGCGTTCCAATCCGCCGATGATCAGCACCTTTGTCGCCGAACTGGCGCGCCGGCTGCAGGGGCGCGGCCCGGCGCTGGCGCTGCCGCTGACCTGGATCGCGCAGCGGCTGAGTGAATCCGGCTTCACCATCGAGCAGCTGGTGCAGTCGGAAAACCAGCAGCAGGCGGCCGACCAGGTGACGATCAGCAACAGCATCGGCAGCCTGCGCGCGCTGGGGGCGCTGAACTGGCGCGACTTTGTCGAGAGCATGAGCGCGGTGGAACAGGTGCTGCAGCAGGACCCGTATGGCGTGTACGGGCTGATGGATTTCGCCACCCGCGACCGCTATCGCCACGCGGTCGAGGCCATCGCCAAACGCAGCGCGCTGAGCGAAGTGGCGGTGGCGCAGCTGGTGGTGACGCTGGCGCGCGGCGTCGCGGTCGAGGATCTGGGGCGGCGGCTGAGCGAGCCGAGCCGCCATGTCGGCTATTACCTGATCGGCAACGGGCTGCCGCAGCTGGAACGGGCAGCCGCGGTGCGCTTTTCCCTGTTGGCCGCACTGTGCCACGCCGGCTTCCGCCACGCGCTGCCGCTGTTCCTGGGCGGCATCGCGCTGCTGACCGCGCTGTTCAGCGGCCTGCTGCTGTGGCAGGCCCAGGCCAGCGGCCTCGGCCTGTGGCCGCTGCTGTTGCTGGGGCTGCTGGCGACCCTGTCCACCAGCCAGCTGGCGGTCACGCTGATGAACTGGCTGGCGACGCTGACGGTGACGCCGCACCTGCTGCCGCGCATGGATTTCAGCCACGGCCTGCCACCGACGGCGCGCACGCTGGTGGTGATCCCGACCATGCTCAGCAACGACGACGGTGTCGACAGCCTGCTGGAAGGGCTGGAGGTGCGCTTTCTTGCCAACCGCAGCGCGCATCTGCACTTTGGCCTGCTCACCGATCTGTGCGATGCCGCATCGGAAGTGCTGCCCGCCGATGCCGCGCTGATCGCCCGGGCGCAGGCCGGCATCGTCGCCCTCAACCACCGCTACGCCACCGCGACCGAGGGCGAGGGTGAGGCGGGCGAGCTGTTCTTCCTGTTTCACCGCCCGCGGCGCTGGAATGCCGAGGCCGGGGTGTGGATGGGCTACGAGCGCAAGCGCGGCAAGCTGGCAGACCTGAACACCCTGCTGCGCAGCAGCGCGGCGTCGGTGGCCGACAGCGGCTTTGCGCTGGTGGAAGGCGCGCGCCAGGTGCTGAACAGCGTCAAGTATGTGATCACGCTGGACACCGATACCCAGCTACCGCGCGACGCGGCGCAGCAGTTTGTCGCGGCGATGGCGCACCCTCTCAACCAGCCGTACTACGACGCGCGCAAGCGCTGCGTGGTGGCCGGTTACGGCATCCTGCAGCCGCGGGTGGCGGTAAGCCTGCCCAGCACCAACCGCTCGCGCTATGCGCGGCTGTACGGCGGCGATACCGGCATCGACCCCTACACCCGCGCGGTGTCGGATGTGTACCAGGACGTGTTCGGCGAAGGCTCCTTCATCGGCAAGGGCATCTACGACGTGGACATGTTCGCGCTGGCGCTGGACGGCCGCTTTCCGGAAAACCGGGTGCTGAGCCACGACCTGCTGGAAGGCTGCTACCTGCGCGCCGGCCTGCTCAGCGATGTGCAGCTGTACGAGGACTACCCGGCGCGCTACAGCGCCGATGTCAGCCGCCGCTACCGCTGGATCCGCGGCGACTGGCAGCTGGTGTCGTGGTTGCGGCGCAAGGTGCCGGACGCGACGCAGGCGAGCTGCAGCGGCAAGGGGCGGCCCTGCCAGGCCAACCCGCTGTCGGTGCTGTCGCAGTGGAAGCTGCTGGACAACCTGCGCCGCAGCCTGACCCCGGGCGGGCTGATGTTGCTGCTGCTGTTCGGCTGGCTGCTGCTGCCGGCGGCCGGGCTGTGGACGCTGTCGGTGATCGGCGTGATGCTGGTGACCTCGCTCAGCGCCGCGATCCTGGACCTGTTCCGTAAACCGCAGGATGTGCTGCTGCGCCAGCATCTGCAGGCGGTGGTGCGCGTCGCGCTGCGGCACATGCAGCAGGTGGCGTTCGAGCTGGCCTGCCTGCCGTTCGAGGCCGCCTACAGCCTGGGTGCCGCCACGCGCACGCTGTGGCGGGTACTGGTATCGCGACGGCGGTTGCTGGAGTGGAACCCGTCCAGCGAGGTCGAGCGCCTGCTGGCGACGCGAGACCGCAGCAGCCTTGCGGCCAGCTATCGCAGCATGTGGCAGGCGCCGGGCAGCGCGCTGCTGGTGGCGGCGCTGTTGCTGCGGCTGAATCCGACGGTGCTGCCGGTAGCGCTGCCCTTGCTGCTGCTATGGTTGGCCGCACCGCTGCTGGCGTGGTGGCTGAGCCGGCCGCTGTCGACGCAGCCGCCGCAGCTGACTGCCGAGCAGACCCGCTTCCTGCGCCAGCTGTCGCGGCGGACCTGGGCGTTTTTTGCGCGCTACGTCACCGCCGCCGATCACTGGCTGCCGCCGGACAATGTGCAGGCGTCGCGGGCCGACGCCATCGCGCACCGCACCTCGCCGACCAATATCGGGCTGACGCTGCTGGCCAACTTGGCGGCGCATGACTTTGGCTACATCCCCAGCAGCGTGCTGCTGGAGCGCAGCGACAACACCCTGCGCAGCATGCTGCAGCTGGCGCGCCATCGCGGCCATTTTTACAACTGGTACGACACGCAGACGCTACAGCCCTTGCCGCCCTTGTACGTGTCCAGCGTCGACAGCGGCAATCTGGCGGCGCATCTGCTGGTACTGCGCGCCGGGCTGCTGGCACTGGCGGATGCACCGCTACTGTCGCCACGGCTGCTGGACGGCCTCGGCGACACCTTGCTGCTGCTGGCCGGCAGCGGTAGCGGCGCCAGTGCAGCACGTGCCGGCCAGCTGTACCAGACGCTGGACGACAGCCCCCTGACCGCCAATACCCCGCTGGGCGCCCTGCAGCAGCGGCTGCAACACCTGCAACACCTGCAGGGGGAGGCCGACGAGCTGGTGGCGCTGGCGGCGCGCGAGCTGGGCAGCGGCAGCGATATCGACGCCGGCAACGAGGCGCACGACTGGGCGCTGGCGCTGCAGCAGCAATGCCAGCAGGCACTTGACCAGCTGCTGTGGCTGGCACCATGGCTGGCACTGCCGTCGCCACCGCCCGGGCTGGACGAGGTGGGGCTGCCATCCACCGCCAGCACGCTGCAGCAGCTGGCGACACCGCAACAGGACATCCGCCTGCCGGACGCGGCCACCCCGGTCCAGCGCAACTGGCTGGCCGAGCTGCAGCAGGCGTTGGCCACCGGCCGGCAGCGCGCCGCGCTACAGCTGCAGCAGGCCGACCAGCTGGCGCAGCTGGCCGGGGAACTGGCGCAGATGGACTACGACTTCCTGTTCGACCCCACCCGCAAGCTGCTCAGCATCGGCTACAACGTCAGCGACGGGCGCCGTGATGCCGGCTTTTATGACCTGCTCGCCTCCGAGGCGCGGCTGAGCAGTTTCGTCGCCATCGCCCAGGGGCAGTTGCCGCAGGACAGCTGGTTTGCGCTGGGGCGGCTGCTGACCGGCAGCAGCGGCGAGCCGGTGCTGCTGTCGTGGAGCGGCTCGATGTTCGAATACCTGATGCCGATGCTGGTGATGCCCAGCTACGAACACACCCTGCTGGACCAGACCTGCAAGGGCGCCGTGGCGCGGCAAATCCAGTACGGCGCGCAGCGCGGCGTGCCATGGGGGGTGTCCGAATCCGGCTATAACGCGGTCGATCCGCAGCACAATTACCAGTATCACGCCTTTGGCGTGCCCGGGCTGGGGCTGAAGCGCGGCCTGGCCGACGATCTGGTGATCGCACCGTACGCCGCGGTGATGGCGCTGATGGTGGCGCCGGCGGCCGCCTGCAGCAATCTGCAAAGGTTGGCCGCAGAAGGCGTGCTTGGCCGCGACGGCTTTTTCGAGGCGGTGGACTACACCCCGCTGCGCCAGCTGCGCGGCCAGACGCGCACGGTGGTGCGCTCGTTCATGGCCCACCACCAGGGCATGAGCCTGCTGGCGCTGGCGCACTGGCTGCTGGCACAACCGATGCAGCGCCGCTTTGTCGCCGATCCGCTGCTGCAGTCCAGCCTGCTGCTGCTGCAGGAACGGGTGCCGAAGGCGACGGCGCTGTTTGCCCACCACGTCCGCCGTTTCGACGCGGTGGCGGTGGCGGAACCGGCGCAGACCCCGACGCGGCGCTTCACCTCGCCGCAGACCCCGGCGCCGGCGGTGCAGCTGCTGTCCAACGGCCGCTACCACGTGATGCTGACCCAGGCCGGCGGCGGTTACAGCCGCTGGAAAGGGCTGGCGGTCAGCCGCTGGAGCGAGGACCCCACCTGCGACAACTGGGGCAGCTTCTGTTACATCCGCGATCTGGCCAGCGGCGTGTTCTGGTCCGGCGGCTTCCAGCCGACGCTGAAGCAGCCGGAGCAGTTCGAGGCGATCTTTTCCGAAGGCCGCGCCGAATACCGCCGCCACGACACGCTGGGCGCCAACGAGGGCCACTTCGAAACCTATACCGAGATCGTGGTGTCGCCGGAGGACGATATCGAGCTGCGCCGCCTGCGCATCACCAACCGCTCGGCACAGCCGCGCGAGCTGGACATCACCAGCTACGCCGAGGTGGTGATCGCGCCGCCGGTCGCTGACGCGCTGCATCCGGCGTTCAGCAAGCTGTTCGTGCAGAGCGAGATCCTCGCCGCGCGCCACGCGATACTGTGCACGCGCCGGCCGCGCGCGCAGGACGAGGCAGTGCCGTACCTGCTGCACCTGATGCAGGTGCACGGCGTGGCGGCGGAAATGTCCTACGAAACCGACCGCCTGCGCTTTATCGGCCGCGGCCGCAGCACGGTGTCGCCGGCGGCGCTGCACGGCACCGCGCCGCTGTCCGGCAGCGACGGCGCGGTGCTGGACCCGATCGTGGCCATCCGCGGTCGCCTCACGCTGGCGCCGCAGCAGGCGGTCACCGTCGACCTGGTCACCGGCATGGCCGACAGCCGCAGCGCGGCCGAGGCACTGATCGACAAATACCAGGACCGGCATCTGGCCGACCGCGTGTTCGACCTGGCGTGGACGCACAACCAGGTGATGCTGCGCCAGCTCAATGCCAGCGAGACCGAGGCGCAGCTGTACGGGCGGCTGGCCGGCGCCATCCTGTACGCCCATGGCGCGCTGCGCGCCACCCCGGCGATCCTGGCCAGCAACCGCCGCAGCCAGTCCGGGCTGTGGGGCTACGCCATTTCCGGCGATCTGCCCATCGTGCTGTTGCAGATTGCCGATGCGGCCAACATTGCGCTGGTGCGGCAGCTGGTGCAGGCCCACAGCTACTGGCGGCTGAAAGGGCTGCCGGTGGACCTGGTGATCTGGAACGAAGACCACGCTGGCTATCGCCAGCAATTGCAGGAGCAGATCCTGGGGCTGATCGCCGCCGGGGTCGAGGCCAGCGTGATCGACCGCCCCGGTGGCATTTTCGTGCGCTCGGCCGAGCATATCTCCGCCGAGGACCGCATCCTGCTGCAGGCGGTGGCGCGGGTGGTGCTCAGCGACAGCCGCGGCACGCTGGCCGAGCAGCTGGAGCAGATTCCGGCGCGGTTGCCGCTGCCGGCGCCGCTGTTGCCGGCGCAGCGCTACCGCCCGGTGTTGCCGGCCAGTCCGGAGCCGCCGCCGCGCGAGCTGCTGCTGGACAACGGCCTCGGCGGTTTCAGTGCCGATGGCCGCGAGTACGTGATCCGGCTGCGCGCCGGGCAGAGCACGCCGGCGCCGTGGGCCAACGTGCTGGCCAACGAGCAGTTCGGCACCGTGCTGTCGGAAAGCGGCGCCGGCTACACCTGGTACGGCAATGCCCACGAATACCGGCTGTCGCCGTGGCATAACGACCCGGTCAGCGATGCCAGCGGCGAGGCGATCTACCTGCGCGACGAGGAAAGCGGCCACTTCTGGTCGCCAACGCCGCTGCCGGCGTGCACGCCCTTGCCCTACGTCATCCGCCACGGCTTTGGCTACAGCGTGTTCGAGACGGTGACGGACGGTATCGAGTCGGCGCTGTGGGTGTATGTCGCCAGCGACGCGGCGGTGAAATTCTCTGTGCTGAAGCTGCGCAATGTCTCCGGTCGCGCGCGGCGGCTGTCGGTGACCGGCTACGTGGAGTGGGTGCTGGGCGACCTGCGCGCCAAGTCGGCGCTGCACGTCGCCACCGAGATCGCGCCGCAAAGCGGGGCGCTGTACGCACGCAATGTCTACAACAGCGAGTTTGCCGCGCTGGTGGCGTTTTTCGATGTCGACGACAGCACGCGCAAGCTCACCGCCGACCGTGGCGAATTCCTCGGCCGCAATGGCTGCCTGCGCCACCCGGCGGCGCTGCTGCGCAGCACGCTGTCCGGCAAGGTCGGCGCCGGGCTGGACCCGTGCGCGGCGATGCAGCTGCAGCTGACGCTGCAGGCGGACGAGGGGCGCGAGGTGATCTTCCGCCTGGGGGTTGGCCGCAGCAGCGAGGAAGCGGCGGCACTGGTGCAGCGCTATCGCGGCAGTGACGCCGCCAGGCTGGCGCTGGACGCGGTTCGCGGCCACTGGCTGCAGACGCTGGGCGTGCTGCAGGTGCAGACGCCGGATGCCTCGCTGAACGTGCTGGCCAATGGCTGGCTGCTGTACCAGACGCTGGCGTGCCGGGTGTGGGCGCGCAGTGGCTACTACCAGTCCGGCGGCGCCTTCGGGTTCCGTGACCAGCTGCAGGACATGATGGCACTAGTGTACGCGGCGCCGGCGCGGGTGCGCGCGCACCTGCTGCTGTGCGCCAGCCGCCAGTTCCGCGAGGGCGACGTGCAGCACTGGTGGCATCCGCCGCTGGGGCGCGGCGTGCGCACCCGCTGCTCGGACGACTACCTGTGGCTGCCGCTGGCGGTGTGCCGCTATATCACGGTGACCGGCGATGCGGCGCTGCTGGGCGAATCGGTGCTGTTCCTGGAAGGGCGGCCGCTGACGGCGGAAGAGGACTCCTACTACGATCTGCCCGGCGGCGGGGTGGAGGCGGCCAACCTGTACCGCCACTGCGTGCTGGCGATCCGCCACGGCTGGCGCCTGGGGGCGCACGGCCTGCCGCTGATCGGCTCCGGCGACTGGAACGACGGCATGGACCGCGTCGGGGTGCTGGGCCGGGGCGAGAGCGTGTGGCTCGGCTTTTTCCTGTGCGAGGTGCTGCGCCAGTTCGCGCCGCTGGCGCGCGGGCAGGGCGACGCCGCCTTTGCCGACGAGTGCGAGGCACAGCGCGCGCGACTGGCCGCCAGCCTGGCGACGCACGGCTGGGACGGCGCCTGGTATCGCCGCGCCTACTTTGACGATGGCACGCCGCTGGGCTCGGCCAGCAACGAGGAGTGCCGCATCGACTCCATCTCGCAGAGCTGGGCGGTTCTGTCCGGCGTCGCCGACGCCGCACGCGGCCGGCAGGCGATGGACGAGGTCTACCGCCAGCTGGTGCGGCCGGAAGCGGCGCTGGTGCAGCTGCTCGATCCGCCGTTCGACCACTCCAGCCTGTATCCGGGCTATATCCGCGGCTATGTGCCGGGCGTGCGCGAGAACGGCGGCCAGTACACCCACGGCGCGATCTGGGCGGCGATGGCGTTTGCCGCGCAGGGCGATCAGCAGCGGACGTGGGCGCTGCTGTCGATGATCAACCCGCTGCAGCACAGCCGCAACGCGGCGGAGGTACAGCGCTACAAGGTGGAACCGTATGTGATGGCGGCGGACGTGTACGCGATGGCGCCGCATACCGGCCGTGGTGGCTGGAGCTGGTATACCGGCTCGGCCGGCTGGATGTACCGGCTGATCCTGGAGTCGGTGCTGGGGCTGACACTGCACGGCGCCCGGCTGCGCATCGTGCCGTGCCTGCCGCCGGCGTGGCCGAGCTATACCCTGACGTACCGCTATCACGACACCCCGTACCGGATCGAGGTGCAGCGCGCGGCGGAGGCGGGCATCACGCTGGATGGCGTGCCGCAGGCCGGCGACGAGGTGCTGCTGCAGGATGACGGCCAGCCGCACCTGCTGCAGGTGAACTGGACGCCCGCGCCCTAGGGCCTGATGACGCAAGGTTGGCCGCAGCGTGCGTTTTGGCGATGAACGGCTAATGTTGATGGAGACACCGGCGTGCCAAGGTTGGCCGCACGCCCGGTGCCGGCCCGGACCTGCGCCGTGGCCGTTTGCCCGGCAACCGGAGGCAGCAGCATGGAATGTTCACCCGCAATTGGCAGGCTGTGCCGGCACTGGCTGCTGGCGGTGGCGTTGCTGCTGGCCGGCTGCGCGTCGCTGCCGCCGGGGGCCGACTACGCCAAAACGCCGTCGGTGGCACTGGCGGCGCCGGAAACCACGCAGCTGGGGCGGCAGTTTGTCGCGCTGGCACGCGGCCACGACGGTCAGTCCGGCTTTCGCATCATCCCGGTCGGCGCCGACGGTTTCCTGCTGCGCATGCAGATGATCAATGCCGCGGAACGGGCGCTTGACCTGCAGTACTTCATCTTCCGTGGTGACGACACCGGCCGCCTGCTGACCGGCGCCGTGCTGCGCGCTGCCGACCGTGGCGTGCGGGTGCGGGTGCTGCTCGACGATGGCGAAACCGAGGCCGGCGACGAGCAGATCATCAAACTGGCCGCGCACCCGATGATCGAGGTGCGCATCTTCAATCCGTTCGCCTACCGTGGCCACTCGCTGGCGCTGAAGGCGGTCGAGTTCATGTTCAACGCGGCGCGGCTCGACTACCGCATGCACAACAAGCTGCTGGTGGTCGACAACGCCGCAGCGCTGCTGGGCGGGCGCAATATCGGCGACCAGTACTTCCAGATCGATCCCGAGTCACAGTTTGCCGACGACGACGTGTTTGCCGGCGGCCCCATCGTGCGGCCGCTGTCGGCCAGCTTCGACGAGTTCTGGAACAGCGCGCTGGCTATCCCGGTAGAGGCGCTGGCCGGCGGCGGATCGTCGCACACCGAGCTGCAGGAACACCGCGGCCAGCTGCAGGCGGAGCACCGCCAGTCGCAATCCGCGGGCGTCGACTATGTGGCGCGGCTGGCCAGCGGCGAGCCGTTCGCGGCGATGGTGAGCGGGCGCTCGCCGCTGGTCTGGGCGCCGGCGCAGCTGGTCTACGACAGCCCGGACAAGAAGAAGGTGCTCAGTGGCGCGATGGTGGGGCGGCTGATGCAGCGCCAGGTGGCCGGCGCCACGCTGGCGGTGCAGCGCGAGCTGCTGATGGTGACCCCGTACCTGATCCCCGGCCACGAGGGCATGCAACTGTTCAGTGCGCTGCGCCAGCGCCGGGTGCAGGTCCGCATCCTGACCAGCTCGCTGGAATCGACCACGGTGCTGGTGGCGCATTCCGGCTACATGCACTACCGGCGGCCCTTGCTGCAGGATGGCGTCGCGCTGCACGAAATCCGCGCGCTGCTGGGCAATAGCAAGGGTAGCGGCCAGAGCCACGCCATCTCGCGACACGGCAATTATTCGCTGCACGCCAAACTGTTCGTATTCGACCGGCAGCGGCTTTATGTCGGGTCGATGAATTTTGACCAGCGCTCGATGCACCTCAATACCGAGATCGGCCTGATCATCGACAGCCCGCAGCTGGCGCAGCAGGTGGCCGCGCGCTTCGAGGCGATGGCGCAGCCGGAAAACGCCTACCAGTTGCTGCTGCGGCCGCCGGCGGCTGGCGGAACGCCGCAACTGGTGTGGCGGACACGGGAAAACGGCGAGCTTGTCGAATACCGGCGCGAGCCGGCGCGCAGCGACTGGCAGCGGCTGGCGGTGCGGCTGCTGTCGCTGCTGCCACTGGACAAAGAGCTGTGACGCGGCGCGGGTGGTGGCTACTGCTGCCGTGGCTGGCGGCGATGAGCCAGGCGCAACCGCAGCCGCCGGTGCAGCAGGAGGTCAGCCTGTTGCTGGCCGAGGTGGCGGCCAGCGGCTGCGAGTTTTACCGCAATGGCGGCTGGTACGACGCGGCGGCGGCGGCGCGCCATTTGCGCGACAAGTTCCAATACCTGCAGGCCCGCCGGCCGCTCAAGCGCACCGAAGACTTCATCGAGCAGGCGGCCAGCCGCAGCAGCTTCAGCGGCAACGCCTACCGGGTGCGCTGCCCGGGACAGGCCACGGTTGCCAGCCGGAAATGGTTGCTGGCACGGCTGGCACGCTTGCGCGGCGGCTGAAGCCTGACTGGCCAACGGGGTGGGCACAAACGGCTGCCGACCTGCTCGCGGGCGAGGAGGTCGGCAGATTCAGGGGCGCCGGGCGGCGGCATTGCCGCCGGCAGGGTGATTAGCGGTCGTTCTGGTAGCCGTCGTTATTGTTGTTGTACCAGGGCGCGGTGCCTTGCTGGCGGTAGTCGCGGTTGTCCGGGTTGTTGTCGTAGCGGTACTGGTCCTGGCGCTGGCGGCGCTGGTGCTGGCGATCACGTTGATAGCGCTGGTAGCGCGGCACGTACTCGTTGTTGTACCAGCGATCCTGCACGAAGTAGACCCGTTCGCCACAGGCGTTGTAGGTGCGGCAATGGCGCGCCCAGTTGCGGGCGTGGCCCGGCGGGACCCGCAGATAGATCGGCGGGCGGGCGACAGGGACACGGCGGATGGCGATCGGCTCGCGGTAGAGCACGCGCGGCGGCGGGTAGCCGCCGATGTCGAGGCGGCCGTAGAAGCCGGGCTGGCCGATGCTGATCGAGACGCCAACGTCGGCAGCAAGGGCCGGGGTGGCGATGACGGTAACGGCGGCAATGGCCGTGGCAAGCAGAATACGTTTCATGTTGACTCTCCTGTGGCCCGTAGCGGGCGGCTGCGTCTGCCTGGGGCAGGTGGGCGACGGCGGGGCTGGCCCGGGGTGTCCGGTCGCGCCTGGCGCTGCGGGCGGGGTAAGGCTTGAAAGATTGCGGTGTGGCGTGGCATGCCGGGGTTGTCTGATGGTGCGCCTGGCCACGCGGCCTGTGCCGGCGTTGCTGTGGCGCGGACAGGATCATCATCGCGCCAGGGTTGGCCGCAGTCTGTTCGTTGCCATACATAGCCGCCCGTCGCGCTGTTGGCCGCAAGATGGCGCACTTGATGTCGTAACCGGGCCCCCGCGCCAGAGCGGCGCCCGCGGCCGGCCAGCCTTCCGTTTTCCCCGCTCGTTCCCTTTCCTGATCGCCGCACCGCATGCGGCCAGCCACTTGCCGGTCATGCCGTGGCGATTCCCCTTGTCTGTGTGCTAGCAGACAGACGGCCTGTAGGTGGCGCTTTTAAGCTGTATCCATTGGCGCCAATACCACTGCACCTGTTGCAGCGAGCCATACCGGCCTGACGGCCGCATGGTGCTGGCGACGAGCAGTGCGTGCGGTGGCTCCTGCCGGCATGGCACTGCCCATTCACGCAAAGGAGTCAACGTGAGCCGCGGCCCGCATCTGGTGCCGGTCAGTCCGGCCAGGACGTCAGCGACGTCCATGCCGCTGCGGCTCACCCGAAACACCCTGTTCAGGAAAAAGGTAACCCCATGAAAACAATGCAGAGATTGACACTCGGCGCAGTCAGCGTAGCCATGCTGCTGAGCCTGGGTGGGTGTGCCGGCATGTCGCGCCAAGGGCAGAACACCGCCGTCGGTGCTGGCGTGGGCGCTATCGGCGGTGCAGTGCTGACCGGTGGCAGTACGCTCGGTACCCTGGGTGGCGCCGCCATCGGCGGTGTCATCGGCCATGAAATGGATGACCGCCGTTAACTGAACGGCCTGCCCCGGCCGTCGTGGCCGGGCAGCGTCGCCGATTCCGGCGCCGGCGCAGTCATTGCGCCGGCGCCGTCCTTCCCTGATGCCACCCGTTGCGGGTGGTTTCCTTCACGACGCCAGCACGGCTGGTTGCCTGGCAGCCTGCTGCCTGCCGCCGCCGCGGTGTCGTCGCCATGGGTCTTGCCATTGCGTTGCGCTTGTCGCAGTGCCGGCCGGGGCCCGCCTGCTGTTGATGGTTTCAAAGTAATGAGGAATAACAACATGCTACCGAAAAAACTTCCCGTGGCACTGGCGCTGCTTGGCCTTGCCGGCAGCGCGGTCGCCGCCTCGACCGACGAACCGTGGTATTTCGGCGTCAAGGCCGGCCATGGCGAATTCCAGGGCATCAAGTACGGCGACAGCGTGATGAATCCGCGCCATGTCGACAAATCCGGCGTCGCCGGCGGGCTGTTCCTCGGCTACCAGTTCAACGACTGGCTGGGCGTGGAGGCCGGTTACGATTATCTGGGCAAGCTCAAGTTCGATTTCGGTGCGGCCAACCATGCCGACCTGAAGGTGCAGGGCTTGCAGCTGGCGGCCAAGCTGGGCATGCCGGTGTCGGAATCATTCGATGTCTACACCCGCCTCGGGGTGATGGCCAGCCGCATGAGCGGTAACGGGGACAATATGCACCGTACCGCACCGCTGGCCGCCGTCGGGCTGGAATACGCGCTGAACCGCAACTGGGCGACGCGGCTGGAATACCAGTGGGTCGGGCGGCTGGGCAGCAAGGACGACGCCGGCGTGCGTGCCAACAACGGCCAGCTTGCGCTGGGCGTGCTGTACAAGTTCGGCGGTACGCCGCGTGCGGCACCGGCACCGGTGGCAATGACGGAGCCGGCTCCGCCGCCAGCACCGGCCCCGGTGGCCGCCGTGGTGCCGCAGGCGCGCGCGTTCACGCTCAATGCCGACACCCTGTTCGACTTTGACCTCGCGATACTGCGGCCGGGGGCAGAGCAGGCGCTGTTCGCGCTGATGCGGCAGATCCGTGCCGAAGCCGCGACCGACGCCAGCCTGTCCATCGTCGGCCATACCGACCGTCTCGGCAGCGAGCAGTACAACCTGGACCTGTCCCGTCGCCGGGCGCAGACGGTGGCCGATTTCCTGGTCAGCAACGGTGTGCCGCGCAATCTGGTTACGGTCGAGGGCGCCGGTGAGGCGATGCCGGTCAGCGGCGCGCAGTGCAATGCACTGCAAAACCGTGCCGCGCTGATTGCCTGTCTGGCACCGGACCGTCGCGTGGTGGTGCTGGTGCGCGGTACCACGATGTCTTAACCACGGCGGTTGCCGTCAAAAAAGCGTCCCCGCACCTCGGTGCGGGGACGCTTTTGTCTGGCTGGGGTGGCCGGCGGGCTACAAGCGCCCCATCAGCCACAGGATCAGCAGCACCAGCAAGACCAGTCCAAGCCCGCCACTGGGGCCGTAACCCCAGCTGCGGCTATGCGGCCAACTGGGAATGGCGCCGATCAGCAGTATCACCACCACGATCAGCAGTATGGTTCCTAAGCTCATTTTGTCTCTCCTAACGATAAGTCGTAGCTTTGCAGCGCGCGGGAGAATTCCCGCAGCGCGTCAATGCCGCTTCCCTCGGCGCGGCGACACCAGTCTTCCAGCTGGGCAAGCAGCTGCTCCTTCGAGGTGCCGGAACGGCGCCACAGGGCGGTAAGATCCTGTCGCATCAGTTCAATGGTGTTCAGCTTGCGGTTGTGGCGCAGCGCCTGTTCCAGCGCGGCGCGCTGCGGCAACGGCAGGGCGCGGCTGCCGCGTTGCAGCCACTGGCGCACCGCCGCGTGCGGCAGTGGCGGTGGCAGCGCCGCGCCGCTGCCCAGTTCGGCGATGGCGACGGGGTGCAGCAGGCGGGCAAAGCGCGCCAGCACGTGATGGCGATGCACGATCACCGCCTGCAGCGTGTCGGCATCGCACGCCGTCTTGGCGCGGTTGTAGCGCAGCGGCGGCGCCAGCTTGTGCACGGTGGCCAGCCGCAGCGCGGCCAGCAGGCGGATGTACAGCCAGCCGATGTCGAACTCCCAGCGCCGGCTGGACAGCCGGGCAGAGGCGGCATAGGCGTGGTGATTGTTGTGCAGCTCTTCGCCGCCGATCAGGATGCCCCACGGCACGACATTGCGTGAGCAGTCGTCGGGCGCGAAATTGCGGTAGCCCCAGTAGTGGCCGACGCCATTGATGACGCCGGCGGCAAACAACGGGATCCACAGCATCTGCACCGCCCACACGCTGAGGCCGAGCGGGCCGAACAGCAGCAGGTCGATGACCAGCATCAGGCTCACGCCCAGCGCGCTGTAGCGGGCGTACAGGTGGCGTTCGATCCAGTCGTCGGGGGTGTGGTGGCCGTACTTTTCCAGCAGCGCCGGGTCGGTGGCCGCCCGGCGGTACAGCTCGGCGCCCTGCAGCAACACCGTGCGCAGGCCGTATACCTGCGGGCTGTGCGGATCGTCCGCGCTTTCGCAGGCGGCGTGGTGCTTGCGGTGGATCGCCACCCACTCGCGGGTGACCATGCCGGTGGTCAGCCACAGCCAGAAACGGAACAGGTGGCTGACGACCGGGTGCAGCGCCAGCGCGTGGTGCGCCTGGTGGCGGTGCAAGAAGATGGTCACCGCGGCAATGGTGACGTGGGTCAGCCCCAGTGTGACCAGCAGCGTGCCCCACCAGGGCAGATCAAACAGGCCGAGTTGCATATTCCGCTCCTTTGCAATCGTGCACCGCGCACGGCCGGCGTCTGCGGCCAACCTTGGGCGTGCCATTCCATGCTACGACAACGGCCGCCGCCGTCTGTTCGCCAGCGCACCCAACGCCGTTAGCGCCAGCAGCAGTGGCCGTCAGCGCCACATCACGCGCTGGGGCGGTATGTATGCCAGCGAACGGTGGCCGCCGCCGCGACAGCGTAGCTTGGACTGACAAGGCCGGCGGTTGGTCCACGCCTGTGCTTGTCCTTAACCCAAGCGAAGGAATGATCATGAAAAATTCGATGAAGATGTCAGGGGCACTGATGGTGCTGGCCCTGACCGCCTGCGAACGGCCGACGCCGGTGGTGGTGACCCAGCCGGCGGCGCCGACCGTGGTGGTGCCGGGGCCGGCTGGCCCGGCCGGCGCCTCGGGGCCTGCCGGTGCCATCGGTTATAGCGGCGACACCGGTGCCACGGGGGATACCGGCGCCACCGGCGGTGCCGGCGCGACGGGCAATACCGGCGCGACAGGAGACACCGGTGCGACCGGCGACACTGGCGAGCGCGGCAAAACGGGGGGCGATGTGGTGGTGGTGATGCCGGCACCGGCGGCCGAGCCTTGAGCCGCAGCAAGCAGCGCGTGGCGGACTATCATCCAACTATGTCTGCCAGCGTACCGACAGGGCCGCCGGCGCTGACTATCCTTGAAACTGTAACCGGCTTATCCATGAGCGCAGCACAAACGATGGCCAACCCTGGCCGCAGTACCCTGTCCTTGCATGAGTGCACCCGCGGTGCACAGCCGGCTGCATGATTGGCGGCCCGACTGGCGATGCCAGCATCCGGGCACCATGCGGAAGGAACAATAATGGACTGGAACCGGGTGGCAGGAAACTGGAAGGAATTCAGGGGCAAGGTGAAAGCCGAGTGGAGCAATCTGCCCGACGATTGTCTTGACATGATTGCCGGCAAACGCGTGGCGTTGTCGGGCAGGCTTCAGGAGGCCTACGGCATCAGCCGGAACGAGGCCGAGCAGCTGATCAAGCGTTTTGAACGGCAGCAGCATGGCCGGTTCCTGAAGTAAAGGGCAATGCGTCGAGCACTGCGCCGGGGTGGCAACCGAGTTGCCGGCTCCGGCTGGCGGGCCGGCGCCGGAAAAGGAGTACGAAGCATGCTTACCACCATTGCAGTGATCCTACTGATTCTGTGGTTGCTGGGGCTGGTGTCGTCATACACCCTCGGCGGTTTCATTCACATCTTGCTGGTCATCGCCGTCGTGATGTTCCTGGTGCGGCTGACCACCGGTCGTCTTTAAGCCGCGGCACGCGGTGCGCGCCGCTGCGGTTCAGCCGCCAAAGGTTGGCCGCAAGCGCGCGCCCGCTGTCCGGCTTGTCAATTGCAGCCCGCGGTGAGCCACCGGCGTCACAGAGGAGCGAGCGTGGATCTCTATCTCAAGGGTTTTGTCATCGGTGTCGCCACCCTGTGCGGCCTGGCGCTGTACTGGATGCTGGCGCCGTTCTGGGATGCGCTGGCGTGGGGCATCTGTCTGGCCTTTCTGCTGGCACCGTTGCAGCGCTGGCTGACGCACAAGCTGCGCGGACGCGACGGCTTGTCCGCCGGCATCATCACCGTGCTGGTGCCGCTGGTGCTGGCCGGGCCGCTGGTCAGCCTTGGCGTGGCCTTTGCCAACCAGTTTGCCGAGCTGGTCACCCGCCTGCAAAAACAGCCGCTGCGTTTCGACCTCGACCTGCTGATGCAGCTGGAGCGCTATCCGCTGCTCGGCAGCCTGTCGGCGTGGCTGCGTCACAATTTCACCACCAGTCACGATCAGCTGCAGGGCTGGCTGGACAGTGGCGCCCGGCTGCTGCTGCAGTCGCTGGCCAGCACCGGCGGCCAGGTGGTGCTCGGCACCCTCGACATGGTGATCCACTTCTTCATGATGCTGTTCCTGCTGTTTTTCCTGCTGCGCGACGGCCGCGTGCTGCTCAATCGCGCGGTGCGGCTGGTGCCGATGGAGCCGCAACGGCGCGGCCGCCTGCTGCAGCTGATCGGCAACACCACCCGCGCCGTGGTCTATGGCACCGGCCTGACCGCGCTGGCGCAGGGTGTGCTGGTCGGCATCGGCTTCGCCATCAGCGGCCTGCCGTCACCGGTGGTGTTCGGCGTGCTGGCGGCCTCGCTGGCGTTGCTGCCGATGGGCGGCGCGGCACTGGTGTGGGCGCCGGCGGTGCTGGCGCTGGCGCTGACGTCGCAGTGGGGCTGGGCGATCTTCATGCTGGTGTGGGGGCTGGGGGTGTCGGTATCCGACAACCTGCTGCGGCCGCTGCTGATTTCCAGCCGGGAGCCGGTGTCGATGCTGGCGGTGTTCATCGGCGTGATCGGCGGCCTGTCCGCCTTTGGCATGATCGGCATCATCATCGGCCCGGTGCTGCTGACGGTGATGGCGGCGCTGCTGCGCTTTGTCGACGAAACGTTGTCCGGCACGCCGTGACGGCGACGCGCGGCCTTAGCGGTGCGGGGTGACGGTGTAGGGCAGCAGGCGGTCGGTTTCCTTCTTGACCACCGCGTAGCACTCGCAGCACAGCTGCTCCAGCTGCGGCCGGTCCAGCACGGTGATGTGGCCGCGGCTGTATTCGATGACCCCCAGTTTTTGCAGCTTGCCGGCGGCGTCGGTGACGCCTTCGCGACGCACGCCCAGCATGTTGGCGATCAGCTCCTGGGTCATGGTCAGCTGGTTGCTGGGCAGCCGGTCCAGCGACAGCAGCAGCCAGCGGCACAGCTGCTGGTCGATGGAGTGGTGGCGGTTGCACACCGCGGTCTGCGCCATCTGCGTGATCAGCGCCTGGGTGTAGCGCAACATCAGTTGCAGCAGCTCGGCGTGGCGGTTGACCTCGTTCTTGAAGTGACTACCGGACAGGCGGAAGGCGTAGCCGGCGCTTTGCACGATGGCGCGGCTGGGGGTGCTTTCGCCGCCCATGAACACCGCGATGCCGACCATGCCCTCGTTGCCGACCACCGAGATTTCCGCCGAGGAGCCGCTTTCCATCACGTACAGCAGCGACACGATGGCATCGGTGGGAAAGAACACGTGGCGCAAGGCATCGCCGGATTCGTACATCACCTTGCCCAGCGGCAGCTCGATCAGCTCGAAATGGGGCAGCAGGCGCTCGAGCACCTCTGCCGGCAGGGCGCCCAGCAGGTGGTTTTGCTGTGGCGTGATGGTCGCGGACATGGCCGGCTCCTGATGGTGGTGACCCTCATAAAAGCAATATAGATCAGCCGCCGCCGATTTATGCCCCGTCACTGCGCCAGCACAGGGGGCTAGGCCTGACGGGCAGTCTGCCCGTTACGGCACGCCGCCGCGCGGCGCTGCTGGCGGCCGTGGTGGCCGGTTGCAGCACTGTGGCCGCAATGTGGCGCAGCGTACCGACAGCACCGCGCCGTGGCCGCAACATGGTGACACTGTCCGGTACGGATGCGGCCCAGCACGATGGTAGTGCGCGCTGCCGGTGCCGGGGGCAGCGGATGCCAACTTGACCATCTTGTCAGCCGCATCCGGCGTCAAAAGGAGCAAGTCATGAACTGGGACATCATCGAAGGTAACTGGAAACAGTACAAAGGCAAGGTGCGCGAACAGTGGGGTGATCTGACCGATGATCATCTGGACGTGATTGCCGGCAAACGTACCATCCTCGCCGGCAAGCTGCAGGAAGCCTACGGTATCACCCGGCAGGCTGCCGAGGATCAGATCCGCCGTTTCGAGGAAAGCAACAAGGACTCCGATTCCGAGTCTTGATGCCGACGGCGGCGGGGAGTGGCAACGCTGCCGCCCCGCCGCGTTAAATCCTGCAAGCCGCTGCCCGCCGCGCGCTATTGAGCCGCGGATGGCGGCAGCGGTGGCCGGCTGGCCAGCAACACGCCGCCGGCACGCGCAACCATTGTGGAGCATCCATCATGAAAGCATTAAACAAGTACCTGTCCGCGTTTTTCGTGGTCGCCTCGCTGATGTCGGTGGCGGCCTGTTCCGCGACCCGCGAACATCAAAGCACCGGCCAGTACATGGACGACAGCGTGATTACCGGCCGCGTGAAAACCGCGATCTTCAACGACCCGGTACTGAAAGTGACCGAAATCAACGTCGAAACCTATATGGGACGTGTGCAGCTGAGCGGCTTTGTACGTTCGGATGCGGATGCCGACCGGGCGGTGCAGCTGACCCGTGGCATCAGTGGCGTGAAGTCGGTCAAAGACGACATGCAGGTCAAGTGAACATCGTCTGCGGCCACCTCCGGGTGGCGTGACCCCTGTTGCCGGTCCGGACAGGGGTCTTTTCATGCCGCTAGCCGCGGCGCTGCCTACCGGTCACGGCAGGCCCGCGCTGCCGCCGTCTCGGCCGCTATTTGAACGTGATATTGATTTTGCATCGTAAACCCGCGATGCTTGCCGGCTTTGCGGCCAACCTTGGCCGCAGTCTCGGACGGGGGTGGCGGGTGAAGAGGGCAATCAGGCTGGGGCTGGCGCTGCTGTTGCTGGCGGGGTTGCTGTTCGGTGCGCAGTACGCGCTGACACGGATGGCGCTGAACGCCAAGGCGGCGCGAGGCGCGGTGATCGACAGCTTCAACGGCGTGGCGGTGTACTACAACGGCGGCGTCAATGAAACCCACGGCCGCCATCTGACGGCCGACGGCTACAATCTCGGCCTCAAGTACCAGTGCGTGGAGTTCGTGAAACGCTACTACCACGCCCGCTTCGGCCACCGCATGGCGGACGCCTACGGCCACGCCAGGGCGTTCTTCCAGCCGGGGCTGGCCTCCGGCGCGCTCAACCGCCAGCGCGGCCTGCTGCAGTTTGCCAATGGCGGCAGCGAGCCGCCGCGGGTGGAGGACATCCTGGTGTTCGGCCCGTCGCTGTTCAATCCCTACGGTCATGTCGCCATCGTGGCGGAGGTGAATGCCCACGCGGTGATCGTGGTGCAGCAGAACGCCGGGCCGCTGCTGACGTCGCGCGAGGCGTTTCCGTACCGGCGTCGTGGCGCGCAGCTGTGGCTGGCCGATGAGCGGGTGCTGGGCTGGTTGCGGCTGCCGCCGCCCGCGGCGCTGGCCTCGGCCCCGCTGGCACTGGCGCCATCGTCCGCCGCCGCGCTGAGCGTTACAGCGCGCTGACGCAGACCCGGTTGCGGCCCTGTTCCTTGGCCGCGTACAGCTGCAGGTCGGCCTGTTGGAACAGCTCGCGCAGCGGGGTGCGGCCGCGCGCGGCGACCACCAGCCCGGTGCTCACCGTCTGCTGCAGCGTGTTGCCGTCGCTGGTGGTGATCGGCGCGGCGGCCAGGGTTTTGCGTAGCGTTTCCGCCAGCACCGGCGCGTGCGGCACCGCGCTGCCGCTGAGCAGCACCGAGAATTCCTCGCCGCCGTTGCGGCCGTACACCGCATCGAAATGGCCGAAGTGGCGATCCAGCAGCGTGGCAAAGTGCACCAGCACCTCGTCGCCGGCGAGGTGGCCGTGGCTGTCGTTGACACGCTTGAACCAGTCCAGGTCCATCACCAGCAGCGCCACCGGCGCATCGGGATTGGCCGCCAGCCGCTGCTCGGCCTGCTCGTGAAAGGCGCGGCGGTTGGCCAGCCCGGTCAGGCTGTCCAGCATCGCCTGCTGGTAGAGGCGGATTTCCAGCCGCTCGAAGCAGATGAAGATGAAGCACAGCAGCTTGGCGTACTCCAGCCACATCGCCTGGTAGTCGAGGTAGGCAAACAGCGCCGAATTGGCCAGCCAGCCGCTGCTGACGGCGCTGGAGTACAGCAGGCGCACGCTGTAGGTCAGCATCAGCAGCAGCACGATCAGCCGGCCAAGACGGTAGCCCAGCCGCGCCTGGTGCGGGCTGCGGCGCAGGCTGCGCCACAGCAGCGCGTGGAACAGCAGGTAGGCGGCGCTGAACAGCAGGATGCGCCAGGCGAAGGCCTCGGGCCCGAACGGCAGCAGCAGGAACACGCCGCTGACCGCGCCCGCCAGCAGCAGGCCTGGCCGCCACGGCAGGCGCGCGTGTTCCAGCGCCACACCGCCGACCCAGGTCAGCATCAGCGAGAAAAACAGCAGGCAGTTGGCGAGGCCGACGCCCAGCCACGGCGACAGGTAGGGGCGCAGCGCGATCAGCGCGATGCCGGCGCAGGCCAGCACGCCGGCCACGCCCCAGATGCGCAGCGCCTGCTCCTGGCGATAGCGCAGGCCGATCAGCAGCAGGATGGTGGTCATCAGCACAAAGGTGGTGACGTGTCCGACATACAGGGTGTAGAGATCGAGTTTCATGCGGCCGTTTGCAAAGGCGGGATGCGGTGATGGTAAGGGGTGCTGCCGGCAGTCGGCGGGTGTTCATGACCGGCAGATCGCCAAGGTTGGCCGCAAGCTTGACGCGTTGCGGCCAACCTTGCGGCCGGGGGCGGCCTCAGCCGGCCAGCTGGCTGGCCACCTGCTGCAGCGTGGCGTCGTCCAGCGCCGGCACCGTCAGCGGCTGCACCGCCTGCGTGTAGTGCTTGCCCTGCGAGCGCAGGTAGAGCGGATCGTAGTGGCTGGTCAGCAGCTCGCCGACCAGGGTGTCGAAATCGCCGCCGCGCGCCAGCGCTGCCCACGCCTCCAGCTGCGCCTTGCCGTGCACATTGCGCAGGAAGCCGAGCTGGGTCACCAGCCGTTCCGGCTCGCGGAGATAGAAGTCGTAGTCGCGCTTCAGGAACTCCACCCGCGCCGCCAGCGGCACCTCCAGCTGCAGGCAGGCGCTGTCGTGCATGCGGCTGTACAGCGCGTCCGGCAGCGACACGAAGCCGATCTTCTTGCTTTCCGCCTCCACGAATACCGGCCGCGTCGGGTCGAAAGCCTGCAGCGCGACATCGAGCAGGCTGTCGAAGCGCTTTTGCGACGGCTGCGCCACGTCCGGCAGCCGCCCCAGCACCGAGCCGCGGTGCGCGGCGAGGCCTTCCAGATCCAGCACCTGCGCGCCCTGTGCCGCCAGCGCCGCCAGCAGCCGGCTCTTGCCGCTGCCGGTAGGGCCGCTGATCACGCGGAAGCGGAACTGCTGCGGCAGGGTGGCGAGGTCTTCCAGCACCTGGTGGCGATACGCCTTGTAGCCGCCCTCCAGCTGGTGCGCCGCCCAGCCGATCTGCGCCAGGATGATGGCCATCGAGCCGGAGCGCTGCCCGCCGCGCCAGCAGTACACCAGCGGTCGCCACGACTTGGGGTGACGCGCGAACTGCTCGTCGAGGTGGTGCGCGATATTGCGCGCGACGATGGCGGCGCCGACCTTGCGCGCCTCGAACGGCGACACCTGCTTGTACAGGGTGCCGACGCGCACGCGCTCCTCGTC
>JACCDZ011516324.1_pt1 | contig 24248 bp, 23 predicted proteins | sample 7449551 | NCBI WGS metagenome assembly JACCDZ01 (sample SAMN15323452, study PRJNA562643) | freshwater metagenome | isolation source: river surface water | place: USA:Blue River Watershed | collected 2017-08-18 | reverse complement strand
GGTAATCAGCTTGGAACTTCTCGGCAGCGCCACCCTTAGGGAACTGATCAATTGAAAGACCAGTAAATGAAAGGTATGCACCTTGTGCCTCTGGAAGTGCTAGGAAGTCTGGATAACCAGTGAAACCATCTGGCATCATGAACTTAACCTTTGTGTTATCGCCAAGGTACTTAACCTTGTCTTTAACCAATTGTCCACCATTTAGATCAAAGATACCGCCGACATAAACCATGTCTGGGTTTAGCTTCTTGATCTTGTTAAATAGCGCTTCGTAGTTTGGAGCCTTGTCATCCCAACCTTCGCCAGCATCACCAGAAGATAGAACATTAATTCCTAGCTTCTTAGCAGCAGCGGTGAAAGCACGAGCAACACCTTGTCCGTATGTTTGACGATCATTAAGAACATAAACTCTCTTAACGCCAATGCTGTTAGCAAACTCTGCTGCAGCGTTTCCTTGGTTATCATCAGTTGTTACAACACGGTAGTAGTTACGTAGACCTGTTGGGTAGTACTTCTCTGGCTCGCCTGGATCCCATGCCTTTGTAAGACCTGGGTTTGTGTTGGCGTTAGAAACCATAACCATTGGACCATCTGGATCTTGGTTAAGTACTGGAACGATAATCTTTGCGCAGCCTGAGTTATATGTACCCATAACTGCAACTTCGTCCTTAGCTGCTACGTGAGCTTGAGCATTCTTTGCACACTGTGCATCATCCCATGATCCCTTTGCAGCAGTGGAGTTGTCATACTCGCGGAATCCAACTGAGAATTCGCCAGCCATGTTATCCATTTGCTTAAGCAATAATTTAATTGCATTGTTTGTTGACTTACTCTGATCAGCAGATCCACCTTGTAGTGGAAGATCTGAAGCAATGTAAAGATCAGATGAAGATGAGGAGCATGATGTCAAAACTAAGCTTACAGAAGCTGCAAGCGCGACAACGGCTACCTTTAATCGATTCTTTTTCATCAAGGGTTAAGCCTTTCTTAAGTGTTCAACGTAGCGGACCTGTGCCCACCAAGTAGTGGAGATAGCGTAGAGGTAGGGGTGAATTTTGCCTAGCCGAGGCTGGGCTGATTTAAGCCTGAAGCAGTCAAAATCCCTCGATATTTGCTCCGATATTGGAAGGTTACAAGATTGTTATTAACAAATACCCCTCGGTAATTACCTCACCTTTCAACAGAGGCAAATCCCATCTACTGACGATAGTTTGAACCAATTCTGCCAAAGTAAACCAATGCCAACATTGCACAAGATGCAATTACTAGTGCAACAGTTATTGAAGTTAATTCAACTACCCAAGCGAGGACAACTCTTGAGATAAACATAATTACTGTATTAACAAAACTTAACTGCGCAACTGCAATAGCGTTTTTACCATTTGATAATCGACCAGCGATTGAGAAGAATATTGGTGCAAGCGCTGAACAACCAAGACCTGCCAAAAAGAATCCAAAAAATGCCAATGCGAAGGCTAAGTTTTTATAATTTTCTACAACTAACAAAGCAGATGATGCCATTGCGGTAAAACCAATTCCGCCAATCAATCCACCAGTCTTAATCCAAAACTGTTCACTTTGGTGATTAAGCGCCCATCCAATTGAGTATCTGCCAACAATTAGACCTATCAGACAGGTTAGGTAACAAAGGGTGGCAACAGAGCTACTCATTCCTAACTCCTCTTTACCAAAGAGTGTTGCCCAATCTGCGATCGTAAACTCCAAAACTGTTGCACAGAAAAAACCCAGACTTAAAAACCAGTTGATTTTAAATTTAAACTGCTTGATAGAGGTTGCTTGGTAATCATCATCGCTGGCGGGATTTTCTGGAAATGTGGGAGCTAACTTGTTTATGCAAATCTGAGTCAACAGCCACACAACCAACATCAAGATTGTGATGTGGGTAGAGATAGAGACTGAGTTAGAGATTAAAAATGCGATAGCTGAGGTGCTCATTGCACCAACTGCCCAAGCGCCATGAAGTTTTGGAACAATCACTGCAGCCACCTCATCTTGCCGATGCAGGGAGTGTCCACTGGTTGCGATGTGGTAAATCGACACTGAGGCACCTGCTGAAATATTTAAAATTAGAAAAAGTGCTGGGGATGAGGTGTTAACTAATCCGGTATAGGTAATTGCAACCGCTGTTGAGCCAATTTGCAGCGAGCGCTTAGCGCCAATCCTGTGAACAATCTGACCGCCAATCAATAACATGATTATTGATCCAATTGAGGCACTGCCTAGCAAAGTACCAAAGGTTCCATTATTGATATCTAAATTAGCCTTTAAGTCAGGTGTCCTAGGAGCCAGCGACATAATTGCAATTCCAAATAAGAAGAAGATTAAACTTAAATATCTGCGCTCACTCTTTGAGTAGGTAGCCTTATCAAAACTTTTCAAAATAGCGCACTTGCCAATTGGCTTCTTGCCTTAACCAACCTTGGATCAGTTGGGTCAACTAGATTGAATAGAGAGATCAGATGAGCCTTAGCCTTATCCCGATCACCACCGGTAAATGCCTTAACCGCCCTTATTAATCGATCAAATGCTGCTTCGTAATTTCCGGTTGCAATCTCAATATCAGCACACATTAACTGACTAGTCAGATCATTATCTTTGGCATTTTTTAAAGTTAAAACTGGATCTAAGCCATCGATACGTAGCATCAAGTTGACCTGGGCTAAGCCAACAACTGCTACCTGCTCATTTGGTTTTCGCTTAAGCCATGCTTCATATGAAAGCTTGGCAGCTTTGTAATCACCCTTCTCCATCGCAGCATAAGCAGCTGTCTCCTCCGGCTCCATCGGTAACTCAGTTGGTCCAACAGGGGCAGAACCGATTCCCTTTTGAGATGCAAGCTCTAATAACTTATTTATAACTAATCTGACCTGATCAGCCGGTGGCGCTGATTCAAATAATGGCAGCAATTGTTCGCCAATAATTGCAATTGCAACTGGTACTGATTTTATCTGCAACGCCTGGGCAACCTGTGGTTGGGTATCAACATCTACTACTCCAAGTAACCAGGCATTTTTATCTGCAATCTCAAGCTCACCTAGCCGCTCTAAAATCTCCTTTGCCTGCGCACTTCTTGCAGACCAAGCAAGCAAAATAACCACACACTCTTTTGATTTAGCGACAAAATCAGATACTAAGTTCTCCTGCGTAACCATCTTGCCATGGGTTGGTGCTACCGCCTCACCAGTTGGTTTTTTTAAGGTGGATAGATCAAAGGCGTTGCCAAAGTTGGCACCACCCATCCGGTTAACACCTCTGTTGCTACTCACTTTTTAATCACAACCCCTGAATCCATTCGATATGGCAAAACCTTCTCAATGTAATCTGCCGTGGCAAAATCTAGCCCAACATCTCTACCTAATTTCTCACCTAGATACCATCGATTCTCTAACACCTCATGAAATAGTTGTGCTGGCTCAACTCTGCCCTTTAACTCATCCGGTACTTGATTAACTACTCGCTTAAAGACATCTGCTAGCCACTGCTTAACCACAACTGCGTGTGGTGTAGCTGGTGCAAACTCACGTGCCTTATATCGATCATATGAGGCAAGTAATCGCTTTGCCTGTAACTCCTCTGCTTGTAAACCCATTAACTCCGCCAAACGATTTGCGTGATACCTAGCTGCAACTAGCTTTGGTTGAAACTTAATACTTCCCTTATCCCCAGCTGTTGTTACCTCAACCTCCTCCACTGCAAAGCCAAGATCTTGCAAATTTCGCATCGCCCGTTCAACCGCTTGGCGATCTGATGCATCTAGTATCTGTGGCTCTTTTAGCATCTTCCATAATCTTCGATACCTTCTTATTACCCCATCTGCTGCTCTTACGGGATTTATCTCCTTGGATAAGACACCTGCGAGTGCAAGGTCCTCTAACTCTGCTGCCACATTAAATTGAGCAAGCTCTAAATCATGCTCTCTTTGGCCATCACTTAAGGTTTTTTGAAACTCACCTGTCTCAGCATCTACTAGATAGGCAGCAAAATCATTGGCATCTCTTCTAAATAAAGTATTAGAAAGTGAGCAATCCCCCCACCAAAAACCAAGTAGATGAAGTCTTACTAAGAGTAATGCTAAGGCGTTAGCCATATTTAAAATCTCAGTAGGAGTTACCGCCCCACTTAAAATTACTCGATAAGGAAGTGAGTAGGGAAGATACTTTGTGACTAAGGCAGAGGGTAGCTCATTGCCATCACTATCTACTCTTCCCTCAATTACCGCTACAGGCTCCACACATGGCGCAGATTTTTGATTTAAATCTCTCAATAATGAGTACTCGCGATTTGCAAACTCAGGTACAGTCTCTTTAACAGCAAATATTTGGCTATTACTCTTACTTGGATTTGATCTTATTAATCTCACAACATGCCTAGAGATACCGCGCATGCTGGTCAGTACCTCATCCTCTGGCCAGCCCTCAAGTGGTTTATCCCAAGGTAGATTAGCTAAGGTGGCAATCTCCTCACCTAAACCTTTGATTCGAAGTCCACTCATACCCTTATTCTCTCTTATTTAACTACCTAGCCACTAATCAAATCTGATCATGTCAGATAAAAAGAGGGTTAAAATCTCACCCGTGGCTAGATTTAGTAAACCAAAGATCTCTTCAAAGTTTCCGCCATTGTTGCGTCGCAAAGTCAGCGCAACAAAGCGAGAGGATTTTGGTAAAGCTGGCAAGCCAGTAAACACCTCACACCCCTTTTACTTTGGTTTTATGGTCACAGTTGGTGCACTCCTTGCCCTGACTATGTTGCAAGCATTGGCATCAGCTAGTGCTGTATTTATTTTAATAATTATCTCTATCTTCTTAGCCGCTGGTTTAAATCCAGCTGTTTTGTTTTTCCAAAATCGAGGATTATCTCGGGGCGCTTCAGTTGGTGCGGTCATGGGATCGGTCTTGCTATTTGTTGCAGCCTTCATAGCTATTGCAGTTCCACCGGTTATTGATCAAGGAAATCAACTTCTAGATAACGCTCCGCAATTGATTAGGGATTTAAACAACAATGCATTTATTAATGATTTAAATAATAAGTATGGAGTAATCGATTCCTTGCAGAGCAAAATTGACTCAGTAATTAAGGATGGTCAGTTTGCTGTCACAGCTTTTGGCGGGGTAATTGGGGTTGGTCGCGCAGTTGTCTCCGGCCTAGTTTCGGCAATCACCATACTGGTTCTAACTCTCTACTTCTTAGCCTCACTGCCACAGGTGATAAATATTGGACTTCGCTTTGTGCCAATTAGCAGAAGAGATCGGGTCTCTAAATTAACAAATGCCATTGTTTCTAGAATCGGCTCATTTGTGGGCGGACAGTCAATCATCGCAGCACTTGCTGCCTTATTTATCTTAATCATGGGATTAATTATTGGAATGCCATACCCAGGAGCACTTGCCATGGTGGTTTTAATCTGCGGCTTTATTCCATTAGTTGGCCACTTCATTGGCATGGCTATTGTGACAGTAGTTAGCCTTACCGATTCACTTACTACGGCACTAATTGCTCTAGGTGCCTATATTGTTTATGTGCAGATTGAAAATTATGTGATTACGCCAAAGATAATGCGAAAATCACTTGCCATTCCAGGATTAGTAACAATTATTGCCGCACTCCTTGGTGCATCCTTGCTTGGATTAATTGGCGGCTTGCTGGCTGTACCAATTGCTGCTGCCATTCTGCTTATATTAGATGAGGTTGTGTTTCCAAGAGCAGAACAATCTTAAATTTCAGTAGGTAGCGGCAATCTATCTGGCGCAATTACTTTAACAATTTCACTTAACACCAGGTGAACCATTGGCTCACCTACCCACAGATGCTTAGCACCTGCCACATCGATCTGTTTTAAATTTTTAACTTTAGAAAACCTTTGCCTAGCCGCATCTGGCTTTAAATAATCATCTAACTCTGGAATTAATGCTGTAATGGGCCTGCCATCTTTGATCCAAAAATCTATATCATCATCGGTAGTAGATAACATCGGCGGACTTAGCAGGATTAACTCTTTAATCCTTTTATCTCTGGCATATTGCAATGCAAGCTCGGTGCCAAAGGACCAGCCAATTACAAATAACTCTTTTATTTTTAATCGCTCAAAACAATACTCAAGAGCTGCTAAGACATCCTGCTTCTCACCCTTGCCATGATCATAAGCACCATCACTCTTTCCTGCCTGACTTGCACTTCCTCTACTGTTAAATCTAATGATTTGAATTCCTGCCATTGCCGGCAATCGATTAGCCGCCTTTTTGTAAATATGTGAATCCATCATTCCCCCACCTGATGGGTTGGGATGAAGCATTAGGAGCGAGCCACAGACCTCACCTAGTGGAGTGGCTACCTCGCCAATTAAGTTCAGCCCATCACCAGTTTTAATGGTGATCAAGGTGCGATTTGCGGGCAAGACTGTTGAAGGGCGGATTAACTCTGGCACAAAAAGAGTTTACTCTTACCTTATGAACCTTGAAGCCACCTTTGAAAAGTGTGACCCAAAAACTGGTGAAGTAATTGCAAAGTATAAAAACTTTTCTCCAGAAGAGGTTTTCGCTCAGGTTAATTTGGCGACAGCTGCAAGTACTCGCTGGCAGGAGTTTGGTTTTGTCGCCAGAAAACGCACCTTACTTAAATGGGCTTCATACATCACAAACAACCAAAAGGAGATTGCCCAACTTGTAGCAACTGAGTGCGGTAAACCATTAAGTGATGCCACCTTGGAGGTTGCAATAGCAATCGATCACATTTCATGGGCTGCAAAAAATGCTGAAGCAATTCTGCGAAAGCAGGATCGACCAGCTGGCTTGTTAATGTTTAATGTGAAGGCACAAGTTCAACGCTCACCCCTTGGTGTAGTTGGTGTGATTGGTCCATGGAACTATCCAATTTTTACTCCGATGGGCTCAATTGCATATGCATTATCTGCTGGCAACACAGTTGTTTTTAAGCCATCTGAGTTCACGCCAGGTGTTGGCAAGTGGCTAGCAGATTCATTTGCCCAGGTTGCACCCTTTGAAAACATATTCACAACTGTTACTGGTTTGCCAGATACTGGTAAGGCTCTTACCCAATCCAAGGTAAACAAGATCTCATTTACCGGTTCAACAAAAACTGCTAAGAAGGTGGCAGAAAGTTGTGCGCAATCAATGATCCCAGTTGTGCTTGAGTGTGGTGGTAAGGATCCGGTAATTGTTGCCAAAGATGCTGATATCAAACTTGCTGCCGAGTACACACTCTGGTCTGCAATGGCCAATGCTGGGCAATCTTGTATTGGGGCAGAGCGTGTTTATGTGGTGGAGTCAGTAGCTGATCAATTTATTGAAGAGATTACAAAGATGGCACAAAAGATTGAGGTGGGAAAAGATTATGGACCCGCGACCATGCCATCTCAATTGAAGGTCATTCAATCTCATTTAGATGATGCCAAAGAAAAGGGAGCCAAGTTTTTACTAGGGGGAACAGATTCAGTAAAGGGAGCCTTTGTTGAACCGGTGATTATGTTGGATGTGCCGGAGGATTCAACTGCTATGACGCAGGAAACATTTGGGCCAACTATTGCGATAAACAAGGTATCAACTACAGATGAAGCGGTGAAGTTATCCAATGCCAGCTCTTACGGTTTGGCAGCCTCGGTATTTTCAAAACGAGAAGGTGAAAAAATTGCCGCCAAACTTGCATGTGGCATGGTCTCAATTAATTCTGTCTTCTTGTTTGCAGCCGTTGCATCTGTGCCATTTGGTGGAGTAAAAGATTCAGGATATGGACGAATTCATGGCGCAGAAGGTTTACTTGAGTACACCTACGCTAGAACAGTGGTTAGACCTAGATTTAAGATCCCATTACGGTTTACTACCTTTAAGCGAACTAAACTCTCTGAGAGAGTGATTACAACATTAATTAAGCGTCTTCATGGAAGGAAGAGGTAGTACTACAAGCACTTTGTAATTCGGTTAAAGCCCTCTGTTATTAACTCAGCACTTGTTCCAAAGTTAAGCCTGACAAAGTTTTTATGTTTTGGTCCATATAAAACCCCACCATTTAATGCAACCTTGCCCTTCTCTAATATCCGCGCTGCTGGATCCTCTCCGAGTCCTAAGCTGGTCATATCTAGCCAGGCAAGATAGCCAAAATCTGGGATTCGATACCTAACACCTGGCAGCATGCTTTTAATTAAATCGTCTACTAATTTTCTATTCTTATCTAAAGTGATTAGTAAGCCATCTAACCAATCAGAAGATTGGGAATATGCAGCAGTCGATGCCACAGCACCAAATAATGATGCTCGCCAGGTAACTGCAGGTGGCATTTTATTTATTCGCTCCGCTAATGCAGTTGATTGAGTAATGATAACTGCGCACTTTAGTCCAGCTAAGTTAAAGGGCTTGCTCGCACTAGTAATGATAACTCCAACCTCTTTAGCAACCTCACTTACTGCTAAAAATGGTGTAAAGCTTTTTGCATCATATGAAAGCGGAGCGTGTATCTCATCACTTAAAACAACTACTTGATAACGCTTTGCTAACTCAGCTAAGGAGGCTAATTGTTTTTTATCAAAAATCACCCCAACTGGGTTATGTGGGTGACAAAGAATATGTATCTTGACCCCATTTTTATACTCTCTTTCAATGGCATCTAAATCTAATTTGTAATTTAAATCAATCTCAATTAGCGGCGTATCGACTGTGGTGGCATCTACCTCGTTTATCCAGCGCCAGATATTTTCATAAACTGGTGAGTTAAGCATCACCTTATCGCCCGGCTTTATCAGCACCCGCATCAACTCAACGATGCCAACTCCAACATCGGTAGCAATTCGCATCTGCTTAACATCAGGTTGCCAGCCCCATCTTTGATTTGAAAATTTGGCAAAGGCATCAAATAGTTCAGGAAATGGTCCAAGATAACCGGTATCAGATCTTTCGACCATATCCAATAAGGCAGCTTTTATTGCTGGAGCCGATGCAAAATCCATCTCAGCAACCGGTAATGGAAGCACATCATTTGGAAATTGTCGCCACTTAACACTTTTACGTTTACGTAATTGATCAAGTGATAATGCTTGGACTTCATCGGCCATAAGTGCAAGTATCTCACTTAATTAAAGTAATCAGTAAGTAGCCCGACCGCCTGAGATATCAAATGTAAAGCCAGTAGTGAAAGAACAAGCTTTAGAGCCCATAAATGCAATTATCTCTGCTACCTCACTTGGCTCACCAAGTCTGCCTGCTGGAATTTTTGAGATCATATAAGCCAAAGTCTCCTTGGCAGTGTTGGCGTTAATAGGAGTTGCAATTACCGCAGGGGCAAGTGAGTTAATTGTTATGCCATCAACTGCTACCTCCTTAGCAACTCCTTTTACAAAACCAATCAAACCAGCTTTGGCTGTGTTGTAAGGCGCCATCTTTGGATTTCCTTCTTTTCCTGCAATTGATGAGACCTGAACAATTCGGCCATACTTTTGTTTCTTCATAATTGGTAGTACTGCTTGGGTTAACCAAATTGCCCCATATAGATTGACCTCAATAACCTTTTGATAATCTGGCCAATCAATATTTTCTACAAACTCACCAGTTGGTCCTGGATAACCTGCACAATTTACTAAGGCATCAATTCGATTGAATTTTTTAGCTAAATTGGAGATTAAATCCATTACTGCTACTTGATTTGAAATATCTAACGCCGCACCTTCAGCAGTTTGACCTTGAGCCTTTATCTGCGATGCAACTAGATCAGCGCCTGCTGAATTGAGATCAACACAGATAACAGTTGCCCCGCGGGAAGCGATTAATTGTGCTGCGGACTTTCCAATACCACTTGCCGCACCAGTAACAACTACTATCTGTCCTGCGTAGGAGCTCTGCTCAAAAGCGCTGTTGTTACTCATTATTATCCGATTATACTTACCCATCACTTAAATCTAAAAAATAATTTGGATGGAGCAAAATGGCATCTTGGCCAAGTACCCGTGATCCAAAAGGGCCAATGAAGCGCTCAATTGGAATCTTAAGCAAGCAAAAAATTCAATCTCAAGATTCTGATGGCTTGCCAGAGTCCGCTAAAAGATTTTCTGATGGCTCACGTTACAAAATTGAGATTCCATCAGTTGAAGGTCCAGCAGCTTTTAAAACAGTTATTGATGAAGCAAAAAAACTTAAATTAATCATTCACCGCATCTCCCAGGGCTCTGGAATTATGTTGCAGACTGATGCTGAGATTAAACAAATGGTGGCAATGGGTAAAAAGGAGAAGATTGAGGTTTGTTTATTTGTTGGACCAAGGGCCTCCTGGGATATTGGGAAGCAGGTAAGTGCCTCCGCCGGTGTCATTGCATCACCATCACTTCGAGGGGGAGATCAACTTCGGTTTGCATTAGAGGATGTAATTAATGGTGTAAACCTTGGAGTTCGAAGTGTTTTGGTGGGAGATCTTGGATTACTTAAAGTACTAGGGGATGCAAAGCGAAAAGGAGATCTGCCAAAGGAGTTAATTCTTAAAACTTCAGTAGCTATGGTTTGCAATAATCCAGCTACTGCAGCGCTACTGGAAGATCTTGGGGCATCAACCCTTAACTTAGCCACAGATCTTTCTTTACAACAGATAGCAGCGATTAGATCACAGGTAGATATTCCAGTTGATATCTATGTTGAAGGTCCAGATGATTTTGGTGGTGCAGTAAGACATTATGAAACCCCAGATCTTGTCCGAGTTGCAGCTCCGATCTACTTAAAGTTCACACTTCGAAACTCACCTGGGCTATACCCAGCTGGCGCACACATTCAATCTTTGGTCGAATCCACAGCAAAGGAGCGGGTACGAAGAGCTGCGATCAGTAAGGCGATTTTGGATAGATATGGTTTTAAAAAGTAATGAGTACTCCTACCCCACTTAAACTTTTAATATTTGGTGGGACAGGCGTGCTGGGAAATGCAATTGCTGAAAAATTCAAAGCCCAAAGTTACAAAGTCACTTACGGTGTGCGCACAATTACAAACCCTGGCGAACAATTTCAGCTGCCAATAACCGATGGGCCAGTTCCTGAGTTGTTGAAAGGTGAGTTGTTTGACTCTGTGGTATTTGCCCAAGGTGCTAACAACAATGATTCGGTGATTAATCACTCTCCTGATGATTTAAATCGATTATTTGAGGCAAATGTTTCATTTATCTCTCAAACTACTCAAGCCCTACTTCTACACAACCTGATTAAACAAAGAGGAAAAATTGTGATTCTAAGTTCTTTTTGGGAGCAAATCACAAGACAAGAAAAGATGTCCTACACAATTACTAAGGCTGCAGTAGGTGGTTTGGTCAGATCAATGGCGGTTGATTTAGGAAATGCCAAGGGTATATTGGTTAATGGTTTGCTGCCTGGAGTGGTTGATTCACCGATGGCGCGCGGTTTGTTAAAACCAGCGCAGATTGAGAATGTGCAAGCTCAAACTCCTGGACACAAAATGATTGTGCCGCAAGATGTGGCAAATGCTGCCTATTTATTAGGTTGTGAAGATAACACCGCAATCTCAGGTCAATCTTTATTTGTTGATTATGGCTTTACCATCGCCCGAGTTTTGTAAAGGTTATAGAAGGTGAGCGTTGAGTTAATAAATAAAGATACGGTAGTTGAGTATCTGATTAGTAATAAAGTAATTCAAAAAGAGGACAATCCCCAGGTTGAGGTTTTAACTGGCGGAGTTTCTAATGTTGTATTAGCAATTACTACCACCACCCAAAAATTAGTTTTAAAACAAGCATTAGCTGAGCTAGCAGTTAGTGAAAAGTGGGAGGCAGATCAACGCCGAGCCATTGTGGAGGCTAATGCAATTGAGTTGTTTAATAAGTTAACTCCTACCCAGGTTCCAAAATTAATTTTCTTAGACCCCGAACGTTTTGTTCTGGTTTTAGAAAGAGTTCCGGTTGGTAGCACAGTTTGGAAGTCAGATTTACTAGCCGGGGTGATCAATCCAGATATTGGATTAAAACTTGGCGCAACTTTAGCTTCCTGGCACAACTATGGAGAGAAAAATGTCGAAGTAAAAGTAAAGTTTATGGAGGATAGTTTATTTGAGCAGTTAAGAATTGATCCTTTTTATCGATTTGTAGCAGCAAAAAATCCACAGATAGAGGTTTCTATTCGTAAGTTAATTAATGAGCTAGAGGGTGACACAACCACAATTGTTCATGGTGATTTCTCACCTAAAAACATTATGGTTTCTACAAATGATGATGTTTACATACTTGATTTTGAGGTAACTCACGTTGGAAATCCTGTATTTGATTTAGCATTCTTATTGGCCCACCTACTTTGTAAGTTCTTTAGAACTGATGATCGATTACATGCCAAACTACTTTCCAACACCGCTACTTCATTTGTGAAGGAGTATCAGGGGTTAAGACGTATCTCCCCTTCACTTACCAGGCATGCTGCACTGATTGCGCTGGCTCGGGTTGAGGGTAAATCACCGGTTAATTACCTCTCCCTTGATGCCCAGCACAAACTTCAAACCCATACTAAATCTATTTTGGCAGGTAGCGATAATCTTTCAGTTAACGAGTTATTTGAGATGAGTGCAAAGTGAAAATTTCGAAGGTTCTCGGTTATCAAGTTTTAGACTCTAGAGGGCGACCAACAGTTGCAGCTGCAATTACATTAACAGATGGTTCTGTTCATACCGCTCGAGTACCTTCGGGAGCATCAACTGGAAAGCATGAAGCTAAAGAGTTGCGCGATGCTGGTAGCAAGTACGCAGAAAAATTTTATGCTGGCCTTTCGGTACAGCAAGCAGTTACAAATATTAATCAGAGGATCGCTCCTAGATTAGTTGAAGAACAGATTGATTTAAATCTAGTTGACTCACAACTTATTGAGTTAGATCCATCTTCTGATCATTCAACACTAGGTGCAAATGCCACATTAGCAGTCTCACTTGCTGCCAGCCTTGCAAGTGCACATTCGCAAAATAAATCTCTAGCAAGATTTTTTGCGCCTGAGGGACCATTACTAATTCCAATGCCGATGGTTAACATTTTATCTGGCGGAGCTCATGCAAATCGCAGTATGGATATACAAGATATTTTGATAGTTCCAACTGGAGCAAAATCATTTAGCCAAGCCCTATCTTGGATAGTTGCGGTGCGCGAGATGGCAGCGGTAATGGGTAAAGAGGCTGGACAGGTAACAAACTTAATTGCAGATGAAGGCGGTTTATCACTTACCTTTCAATCTATTGAAAAAGCCTGTGACTTTGTTGTCAGCGCAATAGAAAGAGTTGGTTTACAGGTTGGCAGTCAAATTAGCCTTGCTTTAGATGTTGCCGCTACTCAATTTTATGATGGTGAAAAATACAATTTAATAACAATTGGTAAAAGTTACTCTGCAAGTGAATTTGTTAAGTACATAAGCGGATTAATATCTAATCAGCCAATTATTTCAATCGAAGATCCATTTGCAGAGGATGATTGGAGTAGTTGGCAACAGTTTGTGCAAACAGCACCTTCTAAACTGCAGGTGCTAGGTGATGATTTGTTGACGACAAATTTAGAGCGATTAGATAAGGCGATTGCTAACAAAAGTGCTAATGCCATTCTGATTAAAGCCAACCAAAATGGCTTAGTTTCCTCAACCTGGAATGTTCTTAAACAGGCTAGAGCAAATAACTTTAATACTGTGGTTTCAGCAAGATCTGGAGAAAATGAGGACTCTTGGTTAGCGGATTTAGCAACTGGTTGGAGTGCTGGGCAAATTAAGGTGGGTTCAACTCATGGCTCTGAACGGAATGCTAAGTGGAACAGATTATTGGAGTTTGAAGCAACAGAAGAGACTAGATTTATAAATCCCTTTAATTAGTGGGAGTGACGTGGCACGTAATCACCGCTGCCACCTACTAAGAAATCAAGATCTGCCCCAAGATGAGATTGTTGGACATGATCGATGTAAATCTTGCTCCAACCACGATCAGCCTTTGGCTTTGGTGGCACCCAAGCTGCTTTGCGTTTCGCTAACTCTTCAGGTGAGATAAGTAGATTTAACTTTCGATTTGGCACATCTAACTCAATCTCATCACCATCTTGCACAAATGCCAATGGACCACCAATAGTTGATTCTGGTGAAACATGTAATACAACGGTGCCATATGCCGTTCCACTCATGCGAGCATCAGAGATTCTCACCATGTCGGTTACACCCTGATCAAGCATTTTCTTTGGCATTGGAAGATTTCCTACCTCTGGAAAACCTGGATAACCCTTAGGTCCAGAGTTTTGTAAAACCAAAATAGTATCTGGGGTAACTGGCAGATTTGGATCATCGGCAACCTTTAAGTACTCCTCAATCTCCTTGAAGACTAAGGCTTTTCCTTTGTGAGTTAGCAATCTTGGTGATGCAGCTGAAACTTTAATAATTGCACCATCTGGAGCAAGCGACCCTCTAAGCACTGCAATGCCAGCACCAGCTGCCTGGAATGGTTTAGCTGCAGGTGTAATTACTTCTTTGTTCCAATTCTCAGCACCTTCGATATTTTCCTTAACAGTTTTACCGGTAACTGTGATGTGATCAGTATGGATCAAACTGCCCAACTCTTTCATAACTGTTGGTACACCACCAGCATCAAAAAATTCTTCCATTAAGAATTGTCCACTTGGCATCATATTTGCAATAACTGGAATCTCTTTGCCCAACTTATCAAAATCATCAAGATTCAAAGGCACGCCAACGCGTCCTGCAATTGCCAGTAAATGCACTACAGCATTAGTAGAACCACCAATAGCTGCCAATATTTTGATTGCATTTTCAAATGATTTGCGAGTTAAAATCTTAGAAAGCTTTAGATCCTCTTCAACCATCTTTACGATTCGACGGCCAGATAGATGGGCCAAAGTAAACTTGCGAGAATCAACAGCTGGAATAGCGGCAGCTCCTGGCAGCTGAACTCCTAATGCTTCAGTTACACATGCCATAGTGGATGCGGTTCCCATTGTCATGCATGAACCTTGGCTTCTGGCAGAGCATGACTCCATAGCCATAAACTCTTCAAAGGAAATTTTTCCACTTCTGACTTGCTCGCTATATTTCCAAACAAGTGTTCCAGAACCAACTGGTTGTCCTTGATAGCGACCATTAAGCATTGGTCCACCGGTAATCATTAAGGTTGGTAGATCTACACTTGCAGCGCCCATCAATAATCCTGGTGGCGTCTTATCGCAGTTTCCTAGTAAAACCACACCATCTAGTGGATGGGATCTAATTAACTCTTCCACCTCCATTGCCAACATATTTCGATACAAACTGGTGGTTGGCCGTTGAAGTGATTCACTAAGTGACATGGCTGGAAACTCAAGTGGGAATCCACCAGCCTCCCATACGCCACGCTTTACCGCCTCGGCAACATCATTTAAAGATCCATTACATGGATTTAACTCTGACCAAGTATTTGCAATTCCAATAACAGGTCGGCCATCAAAAACATCTGGGGCATAGCCTTGATTACGAAGTCTCTCTCGGTGGATATAGCCACCCTTATCTTTAAGTCCAAACCAATATTGGCTGCGGCGGTCAAACTTCTCTTCGCTCACACTAACCTTTCCCAAACCTGTCGAACTCTCAAATACTGAGAAATTTCCTATGTTAAGGTTTTCGTATTCTAGTTGATTAGCAGGAAAACTTCACCTCAATGGAAATGTGAGAATAATGAGAATCGCCCGGTTAGGTCAAATAAACCAAGAAAAGCCAGCAGTCATACTCTCAGATACTGAGGCGGTGTTTGTTGATGATCTTGTTTCAGATTTTAATAGAGTTGAATTAGAAAATGGTGCAATTGCTAATTTAGCAAAGGCAGATCTGGCAACTCGTAAAAAGGTAAATATTTCTGATTATCGAATTGGTTCCCCAGTAGCAAGACCAACAAAAGTTATCTGTGTTGGTTTGAATTATGCAAAACATGCTGTTGAGTCCGGTATGACTCCACCACCTGAGCCAGTAATTTTTATGAAAGCTCCAGATACTGTAATCGGACCAAATGATGATGTCGTTATTCCACCTAACTCAACGAAAACTGACTATGAGGTGGAGTTGTGTGTTGTAATTGGTAAAAATGCACTTTATTTAAAATCCCCAGAAGATGCCGCTGAATACATTTTAGGGTACACAATCTCACAAGATGTCTCGGAACGGCACTGGCAGGTAGAGCGAAGTGGTCAGTGGGTAAAAGGAAAATCCTTTCCATCCTTTAATCCAATGGGTCCATGGATTGTTACTGCTGATGAGTTAAAAAGTAAAAATTTAGATCCAAACAACTTGGCGCTTTCTTGCACCATTGATGGTGAGGTAAGGCAGAACTCACGAACAAATGATCTGATCTTTGGAATAAATCATTGTGTTTGGTACATATCTCAATTCATGGAGTTGAAGGCAGGAGATGTCATTAATACTGGAACTCCAGAAGGTGTTGGCATGGGCTTTAAACCAGAGAAATACCTCAAAGGTGGCGAAAACATTGTTACTACAATTGAAGGAATTGGAAGTATTAAAAATAAGGTAGTTAATTACAAGTAATTAACTGATTGGCTTTTTGCTTCTGACTCCATTTATCACTCGCTCAATCCCATAAGGGTTAGAGTTTTGTAACTCTGCCGGTAGCTGGTTATCTGGAAAACTCTGATAAACCACAGGCCTTACAAATCTAAATAGTGCATCTAAACCTACTGATGTGGTGTGTGAAGATGAGGCTGGCCATTGACCGCCATGATTTTGGGCGGCGGTAACTGATACTGAGGTTGGAAAGCCATTCCAAATTAATCGACCCGCTTTTTTCGTTAAGGCAGCAACTAAATCCTTCACATCATCTGCTGGAGTTGCGTGTACTGCTGAGGCAAGTTGGCCACTCATACTCTTTGCAATTGATAAGTATTGATCAAATGGGGCTCTAATTATGACCGAGGTTGGACCAAAGTGCTCTTCCAATAAATCATCATGATTTTTAACATCTGCCCACTCCACAATAAAAATCGTTGGTGTCACACCAAATCCATCTGGATTATTTATGCCAGTTAAAAGTTTGACGCCCTTAGTTTTGCTGATTGAAGAAATTGCTTCAGTAAACCTACTTGCTATTCCCTTGTTTAACAGCGGTCCAACTTTTTGATCTGCAATATAGCTTTGAACACTTGCTATGAATTTATCACCACCGCCATCATTTGGTACAACAATAATTCCTGGTTTGGTACAAAACTGGCCAGATCCAAGAAATGCTGAATCCATTGCAGCCTTTGCCAACTCCTCTGCTTTTTCTGCCAATACCGCTGGGGTGAAGAAAACTGGATTCAAAGAACCCATCTCGGCATAAACAGGAATTGGTACTTCCCGTTCTTGAGCTAACTTAATTAACAATTTTCCAACCATGCCAGATCCAGTAAATCCAATTGCGGTTATTTCGGGTGCCTTAGCAAGCCAGTGAGTAATCTCAGGATTTACTCCTTGTACTAAATTAAATATCTCTTTTGGTAATCCTTGTTCAGTTATTGCTTTAACTACTGCCTGATAAACCATTTCACAGGTATTTGGATGTGAGGGGTGGGCTTTAACTACTACCGGACACCCAGCAGCAAGTGCTGATGCAGAGTCCCCACCAGCAACTGAAAATGCCAGTGGAAAATTTGAGGCAGCGAAAATAGAAACTACTCCCAATGGTTGGGCAGACTTACGAAGATCAGGTCTTGCTACTGGTTGATAATTTGGATCTGCTAAATCAATCACGGGCAAAAGATGTCCACCATTTTTTACCAAGTCAGCAAATGCGCGGATTTGGATAACAGTGCGCATTACCTCACCAGTAACTCGTGCTAATGGCAAAGCTGTTTCTTGATGTGAAATGTCAGCAAGTTTTTCCTTTTGAGATTCAATTGAATCAGCTATGGCATATAAGAGCGCTGCTCGCTGAGTTGGGGTCGTGGCTGCGAATTTTTCTTTTACCTTATTTGCAGCAGAAATCGCCGCTGAAACCTCTTCAAAGTTATGCTCGATAACAGGTGCTCCGACAGATTGGCCTGTTGCTGGGTTGATTGCCGTAAAAGTTTTGCTCATTTGAGAACTATAACTAGAAATTTCAAAAAATTAATATCTTCTGCTTGGATTTCTCAATATCTAGGTGCGTTCCTAGTTCTTTCTACCTTTGGTTTTCTTAGATTTCGCTTGCTCCAACAAATACTATGCCAATGCCTGCGCCCAGATTGATCATGCTCTAACCAAGCTACGGTATGCGGCGTAGCCATCGGAATTATCTGATCACATCCTGGACATCTATAAAGCTTGTTAGATGATGAACCGCTGATTTTTCTTACTACATAAATACCATCATCATGCTCTTCAATTGATTCATTTGATGTTGCCAACTCCCGCTCATCATCGTGGGCAAAATCTCCCTTGCCCTTACGCTTTGGCTGTGTTTTACGTGGACTCACAGGATTATTCTCCCGAATAAATTAAGAATTTATTACCAATTAAGGCAAGATGTCGGTATGAGTAGCACCGCAGCAATTGAGGTCCAAGGACTAGTCAAGAGGTATGGTCCAAAAAGTGCGGTCGACGGTATAAATCTATCTGTCGAAAGTGGCGAAATTTTTGCACTACTTGGTCCTAATGGAGCTGGCAAAACCACAACTGTTGAAATTCTTGAAGGGTATCGAACTGCATCTGCCGGAACGGTAAAGGTGTTGGGTTTTGATCCTGCGACAAAGGGAAGTGCTGGGCAAAAGTGGCGAAACAAAATTGGGATAGTTTTGCAATCTACCTCTGACGCGGCTGATCTTTCAGTCTTTGAAACTATTTCACACTATGCAAATTATTATGACAACCCGAGGGATGTTGATCAGGTAATTGATGAGGTAGGGCTCCGGGAAAAAATTGATGCTAAAGCACGTGAACTATCAGGAGGTCAACGTCGTAGATTAGATGTTGCACTTGGAATCATAGGATCTCCTGAACTACTTTTTCTTGATGAGCCAACAACTGGATTTGATCCAGAGGCTAGAAGATCTTTCTGGGATCTAATTAAAACTTTAAAAGCAGAAGGTAAAACTATTTTACTTACCACTCACTACCTAGATGAGGCACAGGCTTTAGCGGATAGAGTTGGCGTGATCAATAATGGAAAGATTATTGAGATCGCAACACCGCAAACTTTGGGTGGTCGAAACAATGCGCCTGCAAAGGTAACTTGGCTTGAAAACGGTGTAACCAATCAAATTCTCACTAAGGATCCAACGACTGAGGTACTCAAACTTAGCCAGCGATTTAGTGGTTCTGTGCCTGAGCTAGAGGTTCTAAGACCTAATTTAGAGGAGATATACCTGAAGATGATTGGTGAGCTTCGATGAGGACTCTCCTAGAAACTCTTCGAATTGGTGGACTGCGTAGCAAAATTGAGCTCAAGCAATTCATGCGTCAAAGAGAGTCAGTTGTTTTCACATTATTTTTTCCCGTTATTTTATTATTTATTTTTGGTACCGTCTTCAAAGACACTATCGCACCTGGAGTCACATTTAGCCAGTATTTTGTTGCCGGCATGATCGCCTCTGGCTTGGTCAATACCGGTTTCCAACAGTTGGCAATAACAATTCCAATGGAGCGAGATGATGGAACATTAAAGCGATTACGTGGCACGCCAATGTCAGTTTCCTCTTACTTTATTGGCAAGGCTTTGTTGGTGACATTCTTAATGATTATTCAAACCGCACTACTTCTATTTTTTGGAGCAATTGTCTTTGATTTGAATCTGCCATCTGATCCACTTCTCTGGTGGAACTTCACCTGGCTAGTTTTATTAGGAAGTGCCTGCTCAACAGTCCTCGGAGTAGCCTTCTCAGTCGTTCCAAAAAGTGGTCGAGGAGCCTCAGCGGTTGTCTCGCCTATAGTTATTATTCTGCAATTTTTCAGTGGCGTATTTTTTGTCTTCACCTCACTACCATCATTCATGCAGCAGCTTGCGGCAATATTTCCATTGAAATGGCTGACGCAAGGAATGCGGTCAGTATTTCTACCTGATGACTTTGCAACCCAGGAGGTGGCAGGTAGTTGGGAATTAGGGAAAACTGCATTGGTTTTATTGATCTGGCTAGTTGTTGGTTTAATCTTTGCGATTAAGAAGTTTAAATGGAGCAGAGAATGAAATCTAAATTAATGATTGCACTCTTTACCTCAATTACTCTCTTTGCCACCACTTCATATGCTGCTACTCCTTCACCAAAAGCTAGCTCTAATAGCAGTGCAAAGCCGGTGGCTTCAAAATCTGCCTCACCAAAAGCTGCTACTGCATCAACAAGTAAAAAACCTAGTAAGAAGCCGACCAAGAAACCGGTGAAAAAGAAGGTAAAGAAAACTGCTACGCCAATTCCATCCCCATCACCAGTTTGGCCGCCAGTTAAATTCACTTCAAATAAAGGAATTTACGCAAAGATTCCAACAAGTAAAGAGTTGCTTGGATTGGTCTCGGCAAAGGCTGGACTGGCAGAGACAGTCAAGAAGTGTGAGTCATATGCATGTGGGGCAGTAATTGTTGCAGCCGATTATCGCTGCGTGTGGTGGGAGATTAAATCAACTGTTTATGGTCCAGATCCATCTGATGCAAACAAAAAAATTACACTTGGAAAACTTCGAACTCTCTATGGTCCACTGTCTCCAAAGACATATGCCAATATCATTTTATTAAGTGAGGAGCCACTTTATGGACCCTCTGTAACGGATCCAGCTACTGGGCAACAAATACAAGGCCCGGCGAGAACTGGGGTTGTAGTTGGCGGAATCTCAGCAATTTGTCATAAGTCTGGAACAAACGAAAAAATTCCGGCGAATATTTACACTCCGCTTCGTTAGTTGAATGAAAGGTTAAAAGTTGCTTGGTGGAATAAATAATAGTCTCTTTTTAATTTCACTATCTGGTTTTTTAGTTGTTGGAGTAATGATCGTGATATTGAAATGGGCTTTCTCGGGTAATAAGTCTGTAATCGAGCGTGATAAAAAAATTGGCAACGAAGATGAGTATGGACTGCTTCGAGTTGCTCACTCTCCTAAAAATCATATAGAAGGTGAAATGCTTAGACAAAAATTGTTATCAGTTGGAATTAAAGCTACTTTATCGCAAACTAAAAATGGTCCAAAAATATTGGTCTTTGAGAAAGATTTAAAAATTGCAAAAGCAACCTTAAACTCTTAGCGATTAGCTCCTGGCACCCAAAGCTGATCACCGATATCTTTATTTACATACCTAGCCAATACAAACAGTAGGTCTGAAAGACGATTTAAGTACTTGGCGGTGATTGGATTAACTCCCCCACCAAATGCATGTATTGCATGCCAAGTTGTTCGTTCTGCTCTTCTAGTTACTGTTCTCGCAACATGCATGAGTGCAGCGGCTGGTGTTCCTGAGGGTAGAACAAAGGATCGCAGCGGTTGCAAGCTCTCATTGAACTTATCAATTTGTTGTTCAAGATATTCAATCTGTGAATCTAAAACTCTTAGAGGCTCTGAGGCTGGGTTATCAACTACTGGGGTGCAAAGATCTGCACCAACATCAAACAAATCGTTTTGAATTCTAATCAGCAACTTCTTGATATCGACATCTTTAATATCTCCCATTGCCAACACAACTCCGATTGATGAGTTGGCTTCATCAACGGTGGCATATGCCTCAAGCCTGGGATCATTTTTCGAGGTTCGGCTCATATCCCCAAGTGAGGTTGTGCCGTCATCACCTGTTTTTGTATAGATGCGGGTTAAGTTGACCATGAGTGCACCCTACCTTAAGCAATTACAATGGGGAATTATGGAACGGTTGAGGGTAGTTGGGGGTGCCAGATTAGCCGGCACAGTTCGCGTTTCTGGAGCAAAAAACTCAGCACTTAAGTTAATGGCCGCTACCTTGTTAGCACCTGGTAAATCTACAATCACTAATCTTCCAGCAATCGCTGATGTTGAGTATATGGCGGAGTTATTAACAAGATTAGGTTGTACTGTTGAAATCAATCATCAGTTAAGTCAAGTTGAAATTGATGTGCCGGAAAAATTAGGACATCGAGCTGATTACGACATGGTACGAAAGATGCGAGCCTCCATTAATGTTTTAGGTCCGCTTATTGCCAGAGAGCTAGTAGCTGAGGTTGCCTTACCTGGTGGAGATGCAATTGGATCTCGTGGTCTTGATTTTCATATAAATGGGCTAACTGAGATGGGTGCACAGGTAACCTCTGAGCATGGTTTTGTAATTGCTAAAGCAAGTAATGGCTTAACCGGTGCGCACATTACGCTTGAATTTCCAAGTGTTGGTGCAACTGAAAATATTATGACCGCTGCAACTTTAGCTAAGGGAATTACCACTATTGATAATGCAGCCCGAGAGCCTGATGTAGTTGACCTTGGCGAGTTTTTGATAGCAATGGGTGCAAAGATTTCTGGGCTTGGCTCACACACAATAACAATTGAAGGAGTAAAAAAATTAAACCCAACTGCCCATGCCACTTTGGCTGATCGAATTGTCGCTGGTACTTGGGCATTTGCTGCTGCTATGACCAAGGGAGATATCACAATTGAAAATGGCAGAGCCGATCACTTAGAACTTCCGCTTGATAAATTAGTTGAGGCTGGGGCAGTTGTAACCACAACTAAAAATGGTTTCAGAGTTAAAATGGATAAAAGACCTACCGCAGTTGATGTTGCAACACTTCCATACCCAGGTTTTCCAACTGATTTGCAGCCAATGGTTATAACTTTAAACTCAATTGCTGATGGCACCTCAATTGTTACTGAGAATGTGTTTGAAGGAAGATTTATGTTTATTAATGAATTGCTTCGGCTGGGAGCCAAAATACAAGTTGATGGCCACCACGCAGCAATTACTGGAATTAATCAGTTATCTGCAGCTCCAGTTGCTGCAACTGATATTCGGGCTGGGGCGGGTTTAGTTTTGGCAGCTTTAGTAAGTGATGGCGTTACTATTATCGAGGATGCTTTTCATATTGATCGAGGGTATCCAGATTTTCCCTCTCAACTACAATCGTTAGGTGCAGATGTCAGCAGAGTTTAATTTTCCAGATCGTAACCTAGCTCTTGAATTGGTAAGAGTTACTGAAACAGCAGCGTTAGCAGCCTCAACTTGGGTTGGTAGAGGTGATAAAGATGCTGCTGATGGCGCAGCAGTTGCAGCTATGCGCAAGATGATTAACACCGTTGATATGTCAGGAGTAATAGTTATTGGCGAAGGTGAAAAAGATAATGCGCCCATGCTGCACAATGGTGAAGAGGTTGGTAATGGAAGCGGACCTGCGTGTGATGTAGCTGTTGATCCAATTGATGGCACAACTCTTACCTCAAATGGTTTAAATGGTGCGGTAAGTGTTATTGCATTAGCACCAAGAGGCACAATGTTTGATCCAAAGGGTGCCTTTTATATGAATAAAATTGTTACTGGTCCAGAAGCAGCATCGGTAGTTGATATCACCGCTCCTGCTGGTGAAAATGTCCGCAGAGTTGCAAAGGCCAAAGGTGTAGATGTCTCTGACATTACGGTAATTGTTTTAGATAGACCAAGGCATGAGCAGTTACTGAAAGAATTAAGAGCTGCAGGAGCGCGAATTAGATTAATCCGAGACGGTGATGTGGCAGCCGCTATTGAAACTGCGAGAATAGGCACTGGAATAGATATTTTAATGGGCATTGGTGGCACACCTGAAGGAGTTGTAACTGCTGCAGCGATGCGCGCCTTAGGTGGTGTGATTCAGGGACAATTAATGCCACAAAGTGATAATGAAAGAGCATCTGCAAAGGATGCTGGACATGATTTATCTAAGATTTATTCAACTAATGATTTAGTTGCATCAGATGATGTTTTCTTCTCAGCCACTGGAATTACAGATGGCGAGTTGTTAAGAGGCGTTCGTCATACATCATTTGGGGCAATATCACATTCACTAGTTGTGCGAGGGCGTTCAAAAACAGTAAGAATTATTGAAACAGAGCACCGCTAAAACTAATTCGTTACTACCTGAGCCTCGCCCAAGATAGAAACTCGATTATTTGAAACTGATATAAATCCACCATTAATAACAAAATCATTTACCGAGCCATCAATTGCTTTAATTGAAACGGTGCCATCGGCAAGAACCCCAAGAAGTGGTGCATGTCCTGGCAGAACGCCAAGATCTCCTTCAAGTGTGCGGGCAGTAACCATCTTTGCCTCACCACTCCACACCCGCTTCTCTGGGGT
>JACCDZ011549744.1_pt1 | contig 24262 bp, 24 predicted proteins | sample 7449551 | NCBI WGS metagenome assembly JACCDZ01 (sample SAMN15323452, study PRJNA562643) | freshwater metagenome | isolation source: river surface water | place: USA:Blue River Watershed | collected 2017-08-18 | reverse complement strand
AGTAGACTTGTAAAGCCGTTTTGTCACAATTGTCAGCATCGACATCATGGATGAAGTCGCAATCGCAAAAGAAAATAAACCTGAGAACGCGATATAAAAAGCGACGGATTTCCAGCCCTGTGGGAGCACATCTGAAAATATACCCAGAGTCGTATAGCTGCTACCCGAAAAAAGCATCGCGAGACGTATGTCTGCGATCAGGCCCGTTGCATATAAAGCAACAGTCCAGATCATGATTGAACCGATCTGTACAAGAGACATCAGCAAGACTGATGAAACAAAGAGAATGATCAAATCCAAAGCACGCGGCTTGACGAGCTTTGCGCTACCCTTCAAGAACCATAAAAAAATTCTGATAAAAAGAATCGTATTGAGAACCAGAATGATTGCCAGCAGACCCAGACCGAACGCGGCATCTCTGAATACCTGCTCTGAAAATACATTAAGGTCTGGTGAAGTCATATTTATTTAGCTCTCTGAATCGCAATACTGTCATGAACAGCCTTGCAGGCCTGTATGAGCTTGCGTAATTGCTCTCGGTCTTCGTCATTCAATTTTTCAGTATCAGGGCGCGACTGAAACGTGAACTCAGACTGCTCCATTTCCCGAACAAACTCAATGGCGTCCTTAGCCTTGACCTGACGATCTCCCGGTATCAGGCTGTATACAGCGAAATAAAGCGAGACAAGGCTGCGGTTTTCAAGCTCGGGAGTCAGGGGAAAGATACTTTTGAATAGACCCTTGAGTCCTTCTTTCGCTTCGCCCACTGTTTGAGCCCGGCGCAGGATGTACTCCATATTGTCTAGACGGTTTTGTATCTCAAAGAGGTGCGTCACCAGCTGTTTATGATTTTGTTCACGAATCTGGTAATCGTGCTGAAACTGCTGGATCAATGCCGCGCCGGTCGTCAACACCACAGAAGAAAGCAACCACATGCCCACTGAGCTGTTCAAAAAATCCATGAGTTTTTGAGAAAGCTCCGATCCTGATCCTTTGCGGGTCTCTGATTTTTTTGAAGCTTCTATTTCTTCTCGAATCTCTTGCCGAAGCATTTCTTCAGCATGAATGCGTTTGATGTCTTCTGCGCTTGGCATAAATGATCTCTTCCCTGAAGCCTGTGTATGAACCTAAGCAACGCGATTTTCGTAGATTTATGTGCTCGGGTCAAAGTTTATGCATGACTTCAATCAGCAATACTGGTCGATAAATTCAAATAGGCACCCCATCCCTTGGAACTTGAGGGGATGGCGGAGACCATATAGGTTGGGCCAATCTGGTACTGCCAATGCATGCCAAGGATCTTGACAGTCTGCCCAGCGCTCAGCGTCAGTTGATTGGTCGTATTTCGAGCCCGATAGTCATAGTTAATCTGACTTGATAAATTGAACGTCCAGCCATCATTGGTGGTATATGAAACCGTCGGCTGAGCATTCAAGATACTCGCAGAGCCTCCAGACAAATCACTTCCCACTCCCCATGAGTTGTACATCGCTACGCCGACCACCCAATTGTCGGGGGTATAGAAAGCACCCGCTGAAAAACCAACTCCCGTTTGCCTGGAACCATTCACCGCACTTGAAGCCGGTGCCTGATAATAAGGGCCGATCCCAGCATACCAATCTCCCGCGAATTTCGGTGCAAAAAAAGTTGCGAGCTGTACTGGCTGAAACTGATTGACCGCCTGTGGATAGTGGATGTTGCGGTTGAAGGTCAACATCGGATTCAACAGTAATTGCAGGTTTGAACCCAGAGAGACAGGGATGATTGGCTGCAATGCGAATTGACTTTGTTGAGAGGCGTTGTCGTTTCCGATTTTTTGGTTGTAGTTATATGAAAAGGGAAGTTGCATCTGAGGATAGAGTTTGTTTTGCATCCTCTGCCCGGCACGTGCCTCTTCGCTCATCTTGCTGCTTTTTTCTTGAGCAATCCCAACGCCGTGGATACCGAGGAGTATCGAGAGAATGATGTATCCGCAAAGAAATTTAACGCGATTCATCTCTCCTCTCGTACCCTCGGTGATTTTCTTATTTTAAAAACAATTCGGTCGCATCAAGATTTCCAAAAGCATCGATTGTGCTGAACTTCACTTCTTTGGTTTGTTTCAGCACAGCAAGCTTTTTAACATCGAATCTTGAAAAGTTAATGCCATTGATCGTGCGCAGATAGAAGTACCCACGGTTCAAGTCATTCATCGTCGTAAAGTAAGTGGACTCAGAAGATATTTTATTAGCGGCAAACGCCTCGGCCTTGCTCGCGGTTCCTGGCAAATCAGCCGAGACATCTTTGGGTCGATCAAAATTATTCATCACATGCGACAGTGTCTTAATCGCTTGGTCGGGCGTTTCAGCCTTATGTACAAAATTTGAATAAAAGGCTGCCTTGACGAAGCGTCCCACTGAAGTTTCAACCGATGGTAGCGATGCCATATTTCCACCACTGTCCGTCGAAGCGACTTTCAGATTATTGAACTGACCTGTGTTCTTATCAATATTAGTCAGATAGGCATAGTTATTCATATTCTTGAGGTGCCATGGAAACGGAGGATCGTTCGTCATGACAGCGACAGGATTATCGTATACCGAGGTTTTTCCGTCGGTAAATTCAATCACAATCGAACCTCCTGCCTTGTCGTACAGCGCGAAATGCAATGGTGCGTACAAATTCGCCATACTGGGCACCCGAGGCAACCAAACTTCAACTTCTTTGTTTTGCAAAGCCTGTTTAACCTGCTGGACATTCTGGAAGTTACCTAATGCCCAAGTGCCCACATCCAGTGCGGATAAAATCTTATCGGCCGGTCCTGTCGCGACAGGTGGATTATTTTCAATCAGCGCATTCGTTGTGATGGTCAGGCCTTGATCATTCACCGCCTCGTGCAGGGTCCCCTGTTTGGCATTCGCGACCAAGCCCACAAGCGTGACGCTCAAGATGCCATACTTGGTATTAAAGGTTTTGCCGGGCTTGCCCTCGGGAGTCATTGACTCAATGCGTGTGCCGGCTGGGTAGTACATCAGCGAGTCTGGTTGTTGCCCAGCAAATTCATTGGTGCGGCCTTGGTAAACATTACCCTTCGCATCTCTGATACTCAGCACAGTGCAAGCGAAGGTATTTGCAACCGTTGATAATGCAAGACATGTCGACAGTAAAATTTTCGAAACTATTTTTAATTTCATTTCCCTCTCCTTTCGGCTGATTTCAATACAGCTTGATATAGGCTGAGCAACCCGCACCTAAGGATCGATGCGAATCGCTTGTGTCAATTGATACCCCTCAGATCGCATCGATCTAATTAAATTTTCTGATATCCCAATTTCCACCAACTTTTTACGTAATCTGAAGACCTGAAGTTCCAGTTGGCTTTTAGCCTGTTCATTTGAATTTCGTTCTGTGACTTCATACAGCCGCCAATAAGGCAGCCGCTTATCAGGCGCCATGGCTAATGCTTTGAGTAAGGCGACGTCGACTTTACTGATGTTCGCCACGCCTTTTTCAGAAGTTAAGCGCATGCCTGTCACACTCAGCGCAAGATCAATGCCTCTTGATATTTCATCCTGCACACGCCTCTTGACAGCACGCACAGCAGCAGCAAGCTCAGCGGGCGAAACTGGCTTGCAGAGATAAAAGTCTGCACCACATTCATACCCCTGGATACGATCAAGCTCTCCTGTCCTCGCTGAAAGCATGATGATGTTGATTTTTGGATCAGCAGCGCGAACTCTTTTGGCGATATTAAAACCAGACTCGCCAGGAAGGTTCACATCCAGAATCAGTAAGTGGATCATGCCCTCTGACATGCACTCGTCTAACTCTTCCGCACAGGAAACTGCGATCGCATCCATGCCTTCGTGAACAAGTGCATCCACAAACAGTTGGCGCAAATCCAGATGATCCTCGACCACAACGACTTTCATATTGATCTGTCAGTCTGTAAAAGGGAATTAGTTTGCATAGAACAATTTGAAAGCATCCGCACCTGCTTGATCCACATCGAAGGTCGAGATGGATTTAATTTGCTTCACATCTTTGAGCTTATTCATATCAATGACAGACCAGTTCATCGCATTGATGCTTCTAAAGTACAGCAGGTTGCGCGATAAATCTTGTAAAGTCGTCCATACCGTGACTTCACTCGAGTTATTGCGCGTCACCCCATCGCCCATGCCTCCAGCCATGTCCACTGTCAAATCATAGGGACGATCGAAATTATTCATAATATGAGCAAGCGTCGTAATGGCCTCATTGGGTTCTTTTGCTTTGCGCACGTAATTGGCATAGAAGGCGGCCTTGACGAATCTTCCTTGTGTCGTTTCGGCTGAAGGCAAACTCGTTAATGCAATACCCGAGTCTTGCGTCTGCAGCTTAAGTTTGCCCAGCTGCCCTGTATTTTTATTGACGTTGTTAAAAGTGTAGTTGTTCAAATTTTCCAGGTGCCAGGGAAAAGCAGGGCCGTTTGTCATGACCCCAACTGGATTGTCATAGACCTGGGTTTTTCCATCTAAGAACTCAACAACGATTGAGCCACCTTTTTTATCGTTAATTGAATAATGTAATGGTAGCGGTGTGTCAGGGGCGATCGTATTCTTCTCTGGTACCCAAAACTCGAGTTTGCCGCTTTTGATGGCTTCTTTCACATCTTGCGCAGTTCTGAAATTTCCCAAAATCCAGATACCCAAATCACTGACCGACATCACCTTTGAGTGATCCTTACCGACGGCAGGGGATTGTGTCCCATTCAGCCAGTTCGCAGAAAAGCTAAGCCCCTGGTCATTGATTCCCTCTGCAACTGTCACTTGTTTGGATGCTGTCACGACTTTCGCGCTCATTCCCAGAATCGGATACTTGGTATCAAAGGTCACACCTTGATTCCCGGAGGGAGTCAGTGAAATCACTCGCATACCCGCTGGCAAATACGTCATATCCATTGGCAACAAGGCGCTGTATTCCAGGGTTCTCCCATGATAGGCTCGTCCTTCCGTATCCGTGATCAAAATCGACGTACAGGCGACAGCCTGACTGACCGAAGCAAAGGTTAAAGAAACCGCCGTTAGAAAGCCGATCATTTTTTTCATTTTCTATGCCACCTTTGAATTCATTCATTGAATAATGAATGAACTGTAGTCAAACGTTACAGAGAAAACTTTCTTAAACTTTCTTAAAACTTCAGCCCCTGGTAGGGATGTAGGCTATAAAGCGTACGCTTTCGTTCGTATGTGTGTATTGGACACTCCCACCCAGCAGGGTGACAAGTGATTTCACCAAGTACAGACCCAGACCTGAGCCGGTCTTTTGATGTGCCAATGGTGAGCGGTAATATTTGTTGAACACCCGCTCAGGATCTGGAAAGCCGGTCATGCCGACTTTGTTTTCAACTGTGATGGATATTTGTCCGGCATGCTCGTTCACATCAATTTCTACAGGACTGTCTTGCGGACTATATTTCAACGCATTTTCGAGCAAATTAGAGATGATCACGCGCACAAGCTGCAGGTCTGAGTGAAGAATCAATTCACCATTGATATGTGTATGAATGCGCTCTCCCTCAGGTAATGACACACATAAACTATTCACCATTTCTTGTAAATCGATATTCTGATGCTTGATGTCTATGCGACCATCCTCAAGGCGCTCAACCTGTAAAAGCCTCTCGATAATCCCGTCCATGTCAGTCACCGCGCGCTCAACCACCTCATGCGTTTTAGCCGGCAGACCTTTACCCCCCACTGCCATCCGGACAACAGAAAGCGGTGTCTTCATTTCGTGCGCGAGCATTTTCAGGAAATTAGATTGCTCTTTGCGTTGAGCGCGCTCTTTATTCACTTCTATTTCAGCGAGTTCCAAGCGGCGTTGTCTCTCCTGCTGATTTTTGGACAAACGATACAAACGTTTTTGAACGAATATCATCAGCGTAATACTGGTCAACAGCGGATAGACTAGATTGAAATAGAAGAATAAGTCGCTACCTGATGAGGAACCCATAATAGGTAGACGATGTAATAGAGCAACCGAAATCGCAATCAGATAAATGAATGCGAGAAAACTTTTGGAGCATATCGGCTTCTCCTCAAGGGGAACCAGGCGTGCTTGTTTCCAAGCCTGTGTGGACAAAACACTTAGCACCGTAAGAAGCATGTATGCCATGACCACAAGCGAGCTTAACTGCGCCGCCTCTCTTGTTTTTCCCATGATCATCAGTATCACTGCGATCGGAAGAAAGAAAACTAACCCTCCGTGCAAGAGAGCGATCCATTTATTTGGCTTGAACTCTCTTATCAACTGCCAATCAAACCAAATGAGCGTTGTAATAAAAATAAAGGCGATGAGATTAGTTGACTGATCAATCCAGCTTGGCGCAAGCCAGCCCGATCCAAAAATGCGCAAATACCCCAGTATCGCGAGCGCATAGAGAATCACGACAAACTCTCGAATTAAATAAAACGATAACAACTTATCCTTTCTATTGATGCGTGTCAGTATCGCCCACCCAAAGCACACAAAGAGTGCTGACAAATAAAGCATTGTGATGATTTCTTGCTTGCGATCGGCTGCTCTCACCTGGTCTGGCGTCATCACCTCGATGAAGGTCAAAGTACTCACACTCGCTTTGATTCTGAACCAGATGTCTCGAGGCTCAGTTCCAACTGGAATGACAAAATTCAAATTTAATGAGCGGTATTCATCATCCGCCCAATCATAATAATCACCTGTTACTCGGACTTTATCTGTTGCAGCGAGAGGATCGTAGATCCATATCTGATCCTGATACGGTGGTCGTATACGCACAACCAGATTTTGAATGGCAGGATCATCCAGGCGAGCTGGATCAATCCGCAAGCGAATCCAGAAGGCGGAAGGGCTATAGCCCTTCGAAAATAGTTTGGTCGTTAACGCAGATTCCTTTGCCTGCTTGACCTCTGAAACCGTCATCAGACCGGAGGGATCCTCCACCCAGCCGCGCTCGGAGACTAAATCATTGCTCTGCGCGGTGAATGCGCAGAGCAAAATAATCAGTGATAGAAAATATCTAAAAATCATGATGGAGCAAGATTACTCCACCATCCATTAATAGTCGAATGCTTCGCAAGACATCTAATAGCTATGATTTTTTCAAAAATAAGTCCGTCGCATCCAGACTCTTGTAATCATTAATTGTCTGAAACTTGACGACAGTAATTTCTTTCAGGCCACTCATTTTTTTGATGTCAAATTTGGAAAAATTCAAACTGTTGATCGTACGGATATAAAAATGGTTCTGTGACAAGTCATTCAAAACCGTGAAGAAAGTTGACTCAGATCCAACGCCAGCAGTCATTGAAAAAACTGTAGAGAACGTTCCCTTGACTGGCTCATCTACCGAGATATCCAGTGGTCTGTCAAAGTTATTCATCACATGACCGAGCGTAAATATCGCTTGCTCGGGCGTTTTGGCTTTGCGAGCGAAGTTTGAATAGAACGCTGCTTTCACAAACCTTCCTGATGACAGCTGGTTAGAAGGCAATCCCCTCAGTGCAATACCACCAGATCCGGCTTTTGCCTCAAAGCCATTGAATTGTTGCTTATTTTTATCAATGTTAGTCAGATCAGCATAGTCATTTAAATTTTGAAGATGCCATGGCAGCGGCGGGTCATTCGTCATCACATAAGAAGGGTTATCGTAGATGTGTATTCCATTATCAAATTCGATCACAATACTGCCGCCCTTTTTGTCATACAGTGCAAAATGAAGAGGCGCAATAAAATCTCCCATTGAGGCGATTTTAGGTAACCAAAGATCGACCTCTTTATTTTTTAAAGCTTTCTTAACCTCTTCAACATTTTGAAAACTTCCTAGCGCCCATGTTCCAAAATCCATCACTGACAATACTTTTTCAGGTGGCTGAGTAATAGTGGGACTTGTATTGCCCATAAATGCGTTAGTTGTCAGAGACATGCCCTGATCATTAACGGCCTCATGAATTGTTTCTTGCTTTGCATTGGGCGTCATCCCCTTCAGGGTCGCACCAAAAATTGCATACTTTGTATTAAATGTTTTGCCTTGTTTGCCATCCGGTGTAACAGATTCGATTCTGGTGCCAGGCGGGTAGTAAGTGAGTGCATCAGGCTGCTGTCCGACAAACTCATTACTGCGTGCTTGGTAAACGTTCCCATTGGCGTCTCTGATTGCCAAAACTGTGCAGGCCACACTGTTTCCCACCGAAGAGGCAAGAAGTGCTAGAGAAAGCAAGGCTCCACTGAGAGTTTTTATTTTCATCATCACTCCATGAGTATGTGGTGTTTAGATCAATCTCATTCACATACTATGGAATTATTAAAAACAATTCTTTCAATAACTTTCTTCGTTTACTCCACCGTCACGCTCTTAGCCAAATTCCGCGGCTTATCTACATCCGTTCCCCGCGAGCATGCCGTGTGATACGCCAGCAACTGTAGCGGCACGGTATGCAAGATTGGCGACAACAAGCCATAATGCTCAGGCATACGAATCACATACAAACCTTCGCTGCTGACAATCTTAGTATCCGCATCGGCAAACACATAAAGCTCACCCCCACGCGCACGAACTTCCTGGATATTTGATTTGAGTTTTTCAAGCAAGGCATCGTTAGGCGCGATCGTGACAACGGGCATCTGATCCGTGACAAGTGCCAAGGGACCATGCTTGAGCTCTCCAGCAGGATAGGCCTCAGCATGGATGTAGCTAATTTCTTTAAGTTTGAGTGCACCTTCGAGTGCGATCGGATAGTGCATCCCGCGCCCGAGAAACAAGGCATTTTCTTTAGTGGCAAATCGATCGGCCCAAGCCATGATTTGTGGTTCGAGTGCGAGAACAGCGCCAATCGCAACTGGTAGGTGACGTAATGCTTTCACATGCTTTGCCTCCTGTTCCTCGGTCAGCTGCCCGTGCACTTGCGCCAATGCCAGAGTCAGCATGAACAATGCGGTAAGCTGGGTCGTAAATGCTTTGGTGGAAGCCACACCAATTTCAACACCCGCGCGTGTAATGTACGCAAGCTTGCATTCACGCACCATCGCACTCGTCGATACGTTGCAGATTGTCAGCGTCTGTTCCATCCCAAGGCTACGTGCGTGCTTAAGCGCTGCGAGCGTATCCGCGGTCTCTCCCGACTGCGAAATCGTCACGACCAGCGTTTTAGGATGGGGCACACTATCCCGATAGCGATATTCACTTGCGATCTCGACCGAGACAGGGATTTTCGCAACCGACTCGATCCAGTATTTAGCGGTCGAGCCTGCGTAATAACTGGTGCCGCAGGCAAGTATCAAGACACGATCAATATCTTTGAAAACTTTATAGGCCTGATCACCAAACATTTCTGGCGTAATGGACTCGACATCCTCGAGCGTATCCGCAACGGCGCGAGGCTGCTCGAATATTTCCTTTTGCATGTAGTGGCGATAGGGGCCAAGCTCGGCTGCGCCCGTATGTACGTGCACAGTGTTGACCTTGCGCTCAACCGACTTGCCAGATTGATCCATGATCCAGACGTTGCCCAATTGCAAGTCTGCTACGTCACCGTCTTCAAGATAAATGATTTGATCCGTCGTGCCCGCGAGCGCCAGGGCATCTGAAGCCAAAAAGTTTTCACCTTTGCCACGTCCGATTACCAAAGGCGAGCCTTGACGTGCTGCGACAATGCGATGCGGCTCATCACGACAAAACACTGCGATCGCATAGGCACCATGCAGCCGTCTTACTGTCTGTTGTACTGCCTCGAGTAAATCACCCGCATAGAGATGACGCACCAAATGCGCGATCACTTCGGTATCCGTCTGGCTTTCAAAAACATAACCCGCTGCTTGGAGCTCCGCACGCAACTCTTCGTGATTTTCAATAATCCCGTTATGTACGAGGGCAATGCTCGCGGCTTCTTTTCCGACTGCGGAAAAGTGTGGGTGCGCATTACGCGTGACAGGCGCACCGTGCGTGGCCCATCGCGTGTGCGCGATACCGGTGAAACCAGCAATATGGTTACGCTCGATGTCAGAGGCCAATTCAGCGACACGCTCTGTGCTGCGAGCTCGGCGCAGACCACCATTGTCATACACCGCTACGCCACAGGAGTCGTACCCGCGGTATTCGAGGCGCTTGAGGCCTTCAACCAAAATGGGGGTGATGTCGCGCGAAGCGACGGCGCCAACGATGCCGCACATAGACTTTCTCCTAAGAATGTCTAATTGTGCCCATTTTGGAAAGAAATATTATTTCATTAATTTATATTTAATGAAATAATTGATTTATCATTGTTTTTAATGAAATATTATTTCAATATTTGAGACGCAAATTAGGATTGATCTACTATCAATGACACTCGATGCCCTAGACGACCTCGATCGACGCATTCTCGAACAGCTACAACGTGACTCGAGTCTCACGAACCATGCCCTAGCAGAACGGGTGCATGCATCACCTCCGACATGTCTGCGTCGCGTACGCAGACTCAAAAAATTAGGCGTCATTGCCAAAGAAGTTGCCATCATCGACGCCTCAAAAGTCGGGACAACACTCACAGCGATCATCGAGGTCACCCTCGATATTCAATCCGCTGAAAAACTGCAAACATTTGAAGAGGCGGTGCAAGAAGAGTCGGCTATTCTTCAATGTTATCGCGTGTCGACCGGACCGGACTTCGTGTTGATTGCTCAAGTGCCAGACATGCCTGCCTATCATGCGCTAGTGCATCGCGCACTCACGGCCGAGGCGAATGTGCGAAATGTTCGTACATTCTTTTCAGTGTACCGAAGTAAATTCGATACACATATTGTGCTGAGTCATCTGGGCTAGCGATCGCTTGTTCAGGATAAACACCCACTCATCAACCAAGCTTGCTATTGGGTACCAGGCGATGGCGAACAATATTCACCACCAATGCGATCGTGGAAAAAAAGATCGCGACAAAAAGTCCCAGCATCGGTCCGGAATTCAACCCGAGCCCAAACACAAGCGAAACGACTGCAGCACCAAAGGTTTGACTGAATACCCGCGTTGTCGCCTGTAGTCCACCTAAGGCGCCAGCGCGATGACGTGGTGCCGATCCAATCAGGACACGGTTATTGGGCGTCTGAAAAAAACCAAACCCCACACCTGAAACCAGCATCGCGATAAACAACCAAACATCGGCAATCGATTTTGGCATCAAGACGACGCACAATAAACCAAGCGCCATCGTCCCTGCTCCCAGCGCACACAGTAAAGCCACGGAAAAACGATCTGACAAACGGCCTGCAATCAAAGCAATCACAGCTGCGCCAGCAGGCCAGCCCGCCATCAAGAAACCCACCGAAAGCTGTGAACGCTCAAGTGTGATCTGCAAATAAAATGGAAGTGACACCAGCGTAGCCATCTGGCCCGCAAAAGTGCTTGCCGAGGCTGCCAGTGCATAACGCATCGCTGGGATACGAAACAAATCGACCGGAACAAGTGGCGCGGATTGCTTGTTTGACCGACGGACAAGCGCTACGCCGATCAAACCGGCGATTGCAATCAGTGCAATGCCATGCCAGGTTGCGCCCATCAAATAATCAATACCGATAATAAACAAGCCGATCGTTGACATGCTCAGCATTGCTGCCTGCCAATCGAAGCGGGACTTCAAAGGTGCTACATCGGGCAGATATCGCACACCCAACAGAGTCAGCAAACCCATTGGCACGCTAAAAAAGAAAATCCAGTGCCATGTCGCGACGGAAAGAATAAACGAACCAATCGAAGGTCCCATCACCGAAGACACTGCGACTGTCAATGCGTTTAATCCGATACCGCGTCCGATCAAACTAGGCGGATAAATATGACGCACCAGTGCGCCAAACAAGCACATGATCGCCGACCCGCCTAAACCTTGAAAAATTCGGCTGACAAGAAGCGCGGGCAAATTAGGTGCCAGCGCACTTGCCAGCGCTGCCAAAACGAAAGTGATCAACCCGTAACGAAATAACCGCTTGAACCCAATGCGCTCGCCAATCGCGGCCATTGGGAGCAAAGTCATCGCTACAGTCAGACTGTAGGCGTTGACAACCCAAACGACCGTCGAAGCGGACTCATTGAGACTTTCAGCGATTGAAGGCAAACCCACATTGATCATGGTGGCGTCCAGCACCGCCAGCATCAGCCCCAACGCCAAGGCCAAGGCCGCCATGCCCCGCCGCCCAGGCGGTAAACCTTCGATTACTTCTTTTGGTTGATTTACTTCTTTTTCGCTCATGCTTTTTCTTTTTTAACCGGGCGCTTCCAGCCATCAATCGACGTCTGCTTGGCACGTGTGACAGTCAACTGATTGGCAGGTGCATCACGCGTGAGGGTAGTACCCGCACCGAGCGTCGCGCCCTTGCCCACGCGCACTGGCGCCACCAGCTGCGTGTCTGATCCGATAAAAGCATCGTCCTCGATGATGGTGCGATGCTTGTTCGCTCCATCGTAATTACAGGTAATCGTTCCCGCACCAATATTGACGCGCTCACCCACATCCGCATCCCCGACATAAGCGAGGTGATTCGCTTTGCTGTCTTTGCCCATCACTGAATTCTTGATTTCTACAAAATTACCCACGTGCGTTTGATCCGACAGCACTGCGCCGGGACGCAAGCGCGCATAAGGTCCGATCTGCGCATCGGCGCCTACTTGAGCCTGCTCTAAATGACTGTATGCCTCGATACGGGTACGCGCGCCGAGCACAACATTTCTCAGCACACAGTGAGGACCAATGCGGACCCCATCACCCAAAGTCACACTGCCCTCGAAGACACATCCGACATCGATAAAAACGTCCTGACCGCACGTCAACGTTCCTCGCACATCAAACCGCGCAGGATCAGCCAGCGTCACGCCAGCCTCGAGCTGCCGTCGGGCAAGTTCGTTCTGCCAAAGTCGCTCGAGCTGCGCTTGCTGAGCACGGCTGTTGACACCAAGCGTTTCAAAGGCCGCAACAGGATGCGCCACACTGACCGTTAATCCGTCAGCGACCGCCATGCCAATAATATCCGTGAGGTAATACTCGCCTTGTGCGTTGTTGTTCGTCAAGCGAGAGAGCCATGCTTTCAACATGCGCGTGGGCGCCGCGACAATGCCTGTGTTGACCTCTTTAATCTCTTTCTGTGTGGCATCCGCATCTTTGTGCTCGACAATCGCACATACTTGACCTTTGGCATCACGCACAATCCGTCCATAGCCTGTCGGGTCCGCCAAAATCTCAGTCAACACAGCCAAGCCTTGTCCGCGCGCCGCCAGCAGCGCTCTGAGCGTTTCAGGCTGTACAAGTGGCACATCCCCATAAAGAACAATGGTCACATCTTCATGACCATCTTCTTGTAATAGAGGGACAGCTTGCAATACAGCGTGACCCGTACCAAGCTGAGGTTGCTGCAAGGCAAACTGCAAACCTGGGTGCTTGGCATACGCTTTCTGAACTTGCTCAGCACCGTGACCGACCACCACCACAATGCCTTGTGCGCCGAGTGACTCTGCCGCGTCCAGCACATGCGACAACATGGCACGACCGGCAATTGGATGAAGAACCTTGGGAAGACTGGACTGCATGCGCTTGCCTTGACCGGCCGCAAGTATCACGATGTTTAGCATGTTTTATTTTTGAATCGAAAGCGGTTTTTAAATAGCGGTTTTGATTGAACGATAGATTGAATAATGCTTCTTATTTTTTCGGAGCTGAACGAGCGGTAGATTTTTTTGCAGACGTCCGGGTTTGCGCAGACACGGGCTCCTTCCCATGATCTTTGTTCAAACTCGCAGAAGTCGCCGCAGCGATTTGACCAAATTGCTGCGTCAGCATGTTCCACCAAGCCTGCGCAGCATCTGAGCTTGGTGGATCAGTCGCGCCCGGATCTGTCTTGGAGGAAACATTCGCCTTTTTAGGCTTGGATTCGGACTGAGCTGAGCCTGTGTTCGCAGCCATAAACTGCTGCAACGTTGTAATCGTCGCAAGCTGAACCTCCATACCCTGAATTGTGCTGCTCAGCATGGACAGATTGAGTTTGAGCCAACTTTCCACCGACTTAAGCTCACTGATTTTCTTTTCGAGCTCGGCTGGATCAAGGGTGGGTTGCATGGACAACCCCTTGGCCATACCGTTCGCACCAGAAAGCGCCTCAAAGGTCTGACGCATCATTTCAAGACTCGCAAACAAAGGATTGGACGCCATTTCTCCGCTCTGACCGAGCCCGGGCAGCACAAAGGGATTGTTTGGATTCGTTGTCATCATGCGTCTTCCATGGGGTGAACCCTTACATATTACTCGTATCCTGCCACTCTGGGCGACGCGCGCCAAGACCCATTAAAGTGCGGCTTTCTTTGGAAGTCCAGTCGATATTCTGGGACAATAGCGGGATGCAAAGTTCTATTACTCTCCCCGAAATTGAAGCCGCCATTAATTTTTGGCGCCAGCGCAGTCCTTCCATTGGGGAGGAGCTACGTTTATGTCCCGAAGCCTCGAGCTTGGCGACGCCTTACGCATTGATGATTATCGAACGACGGTCTCAGCTCGAGATCTCTCAGTTATCCGATCGTGCACAGACAGCACTGCGCACATGGCGCGAGGCCACTTTGGCGGCACAGCAAAAATAAGGGCCTTAGCGCAATAGCGCCTCAATGTCTTGGGCAACAGCTGCTGCCCCAATTGTGCTGTTAAGCATCACGCGCGCCTCGCCTTTTTTATCCAGCAAGTAAAAAGAAGAGCTGTGATCCATCGAATACGCGCCTTTTGCGGCGGGAACTTTGGCGTAATACGCTTTAAATGAGCCAGCTGCAGCTTTGATCTGCTCGGGCGTACCTGTCAACCCCAGAAATTTAGGATTAAATCCTGAAATATACGCGCGTAACACCTCTGGCGTATCACGCTCGGGATCGACCGAAATCATCAGCACCTGAACTTGCGCCGCGCGATCACCGAGTAATTTCATCACTTGTGTGAGCTCAGCCAAGGCGGTCGGACACACATCAGGACATTGGGTAAAACCAAAAAAAACAAGCGTCACCTTGCCTTGAAAACTTGCCGGGGTATAGGTTTTTCCGTCCATTCCGACCAAGCTCCAGTTTTGACCAAGCTTGGTACCTGAAATATCGCTACCCTTGAACGTGACGGAGCCGCCATCGCCACAGGCCGCAAGCAACCACAAACACAAGGAAAAAATAGCGACTCTCATCTAGCGTGCCACCACGATCAGCCAGTGATCAGCCAACAAGGCAGCGAACAAAAGTGAAAGGTACAAAATGGAAAAGCGGAAAAGCTTGCGAGACAACTCATCACTATATTGACGGTACAGTTTCCATGCGTACCAGACAAACATGGCGCCGAGCACCATGGCGCACAACAAGTACAGCCAGCCACTCATACCGATCACGTAAGGCAACGCGGTTGTGGCCATCAGCGCAATGCTATAGAGCAGTATGTGCAGACGCGTAAACTGCTGACCATGCGTGACAGGCAGCATCGGCAAGCCCGAGTTTTCGTAATCTCTCGTCCGGTACAACGCCAGCGCCCAGAAATGAGGTGGGGTCCAGATGAAAATGATCAACACCAGCAACCACGCCTCGGCGGGTACTGCGTCTGCCACGGCAGCCCAGCCCAGGGCTGGAGGCATCGCTCCCGACAGGCCACCGATCACGATATTCTGCGGCGTGCGTGGCTTGAGAATCACGGTATAGATCACCGCATAACCCACAAATGTCGCAAACGTCAGCCACATTGTCAGGGGATTGACCCAGCGGTAGAGGATAAACATCCCCAGGCCACCCAGCACGCCGGAAAATATCAATACTTGCGCGGAGGATATCGTGCCCGCAGCAGTCGCTCGGCGCGCGGTTCGCAGCATGCGCGCGTCGATACGCTGCTCGATCAGGCAATTCACTGCAAATGCTGCGGCGGCCAACAACCAAATACCGATCGTACCGGCGACCACCTTTTGCATGTCGGGCAACGTTGGTGTAGCCAGAAACATGCCGATCACGGCGCAAAAGACCGCCAGTTGGGTCACGCGCGGTTTTGTCAGCACAAGGTACTGACGCAACAGGTTCGGAGATGTGGCAGTCAAGCTAGACATGGTCACTATTTAAATGAAACGTACGCCATTGTAATGGCAAGCGTCCCCAAGCGGCGGGACTGTCCGCCGATCCGATCAGCTAAAGCTAAGAGGTGGCGGACGTTCTGGCTGTATGTCCAAGGCGGAAAAGCAACGTGACCGTCGCCAAAACAAGACCTGCCGCGCCGCCGTTATGCAAAACAGCAATCAGCAAGGGCCACTGGAAGAAAATGGTGGTTAAGCCAGTAAAAAGTTGAGCAACCAGCAAGGCCAATACCAAATGCGCTGGACCTCTTAAGCCCGGATCCTTCATCAGCCGCACACTCAAAAACCCCATGAAGGCAAAGATCACAAATGCAAAATTTCGGTGAACCCAGTGAATCCCTGTCAGCGCAGTTTGGGAAATCATTTCACCCCCGGGCATTTCTCCAAGCCCACGCACCAGTGAAAATCCACTTTTTAAGTCCATGGGCGGCAACCAGCTCCCATTGCATGTTGGAAAATCCATACACGCCAGCGCTGCATAGTTAGTACTCACCCATCCGCCCAACGCAATCTGCATGAACAATAGCGCGAGGCCTACTGCAACCCATGGGGTGTATCGCAGCGTCTCGGCTCTGACAGATGGATAGTGTCTCTCGCGCGCCGCAAGCCATGTCATCAAAGCCAAAAGCGACATTCCGCCCAGCAAATGCGCCGTCACAATGAGAGGCATCAACTTCATCGTGACCGTCCAGGCTCCGAACGCACCCTGCAAACACACTGCAAGCAATGTCACTACAGCTAACCTGGGGGAATATTCGAATTTGTTGCGGTAACGCCAGGACATCCAGGTAATTAAAATAATCAAAAAGCCTAACAGTGCACCCACATATCGATGGATCATTTCGATCCAGGCTTTCGGCAAAGTAACAGGTCCGTCAGGCATGACCTGCGCAGCCTGACGAATAGAGTCAAGTGCTCCAATCGGTGTGACGCTACCATAGCAACCAGGCCAGTCCGGACAACCCAGCCCAGAGTCTGTCAGCCTGACAAATGCGCCAAACATGATGAGATCAAGCGTCAGAAACCAAGTCAGAAAGACGAGTTTCCGGTAACGTTTTTTGGAGGGTGTTTCCTGAGACATTTAGCCAATCCTGGAATTCTGGAGGAGCTTGCGTATATCCTTGCGGAACATCTCGGGATCTGCGATGGAGGGATATTGCAAAATAAGATTACCCAAAGGATCAATCACCCAGATCATCGGCGCAAGCGCATTTCTGGCTTGTTCAGGGGTCATGGAGCCCGGCGCTCCACCGAGTAAAAACTGCTGAAGCACGACAGGATTGACTCTTACCATCACTGCGCCTTTGTAGGCCTCCAGCACTTTTTCTGGGACAGGCGCATCATCGGTGATGAACCACACACGAGCCAATCGTTCGACATGCTTCCCCTGACTCGCATGGGTATTACGAATGATGTAAAGCTTGCGCGCGCATGAGTCAGGGCATGCCGCACCGTCAGCAGCCATCATGATCCACTTGCCTTTGAGCGAACTCAAGTCAAAAGGCTTTCCATCCAGAGTCGTCAAAGGCAAATTTTGCGCGTTAGGCATAGGCCGTTGTGGCTCAACAAGTTCGCCATACGCAGCACTACCCTCTGGTCTCCAGTCGGGGTTGAAATAAACTAAAAGCGCCGCGATCACCGGGGCCAGACTCATCAGCATGATGATAATGAGAGGCGTTTTAGAGCGCGGTTTTGTTTGTTGCTCAGCCTTTTGATGGCCAAGTTTTGATTTCGAGAACGATTCAGTCACAGCAATTCCAACATTCAATCATCTATAAGTTTCTAAACGTTACTTTACTGCGAATCCGTCAAACTACCTGAATAGCAGCACGCATTTACGGTGATTGGCGTCGACGCACGTGGCGCCAGACCACAACCAAAAAGGCAATTAAAACAATGCCGGCAAAACCAAACCATTGCATGGCGTAACCCACATTTTTATCTGAATCCACTGAAGGCTCCGGCCACACTTTCTTTAAGCCGTCGCCGACACCGCCTGAGTGCTGCATCAACACCACCGGTAAAAACTTGAGTCCTGTTCTTTGTGCATATACATCGAGATCGAGGTTTTGTAATCTAGGCAACAAGACTGGATCAATCTCGCCTTCAACGGGCTGAGTCATTCCCTTCCAGCCTTGTGGCAAACTCGCGGCGGCATTCGCTTCGCTCGTCCACAACTCAAATAGTCTTGGCACGCGAAGCGCAAGCTCCCCTTCGATGCGAACAGTTGAAATCTCTGTAGGGACTCTTGCGACCGGACGATTCGCAATGGGGCGTTCCAACCACCCTCTCAGGACCAGAACCGCAGTCTCTTGATCCAGCATCAGGGGTGTCACAAGCCATAGGCCCGGTCGTCCATCGAGATTTCGATTGTCAAGCAGAACACTCCACTCGGGTCGCCACTGACCTTCAGCGATCGCGGGACGCCAGGCCTGAAGTCCGGTGACAGGCATTCCCGGTCGCAACGTCAGCGGTGCGGCTTGTCGACCCGCCTCAAGAGTGGCGGCGATTTCCCGACGTTGCTCTGCGCGCTCGAGTTGCCAGCGTCCTAGCAAGAGACAGATGACCGCGACCGCCCCTAACAGTATTAGGGCAATCCAGGTAAGTCTATTTGATGCCGGCTTGGTCATGTCTGCGATAATCTCGTCTTTATGAGAGGACTGTCATGCGTGTTTTAGTCATTCTGGCGTTCATCGGTATTTTAGGCAGTCTTGGCTCAGCGCTGTTCTATCTCATGCGCGACAAAGGGACTTCAAACAAAACCGTCAATGCACTCACTGTGCGCATTAGTTTGTCTGTGGCGCTTTTTCTTTTTCTGTTGTTTTCCCATTGGATGGGCTGGATTGAGACAACAGGCTTTAAACGCTAAACAATCACTTCGATAAAAAAAGGCCAGCTTCGCGCTGGCCTTTCTTATCGCCGGGCAACAAACTAAAGTTGCCTCAAGATCTCGTTAGAACCAATACACAAACAGGTACAGTCCGAGCCAGACTACGTCGACAAAGTGCCAATACCATGCTGCACCCTCGAACCCAAAATGATGATCTGCCGTGAAATGGCCTTTCATCAATCGGATCAAGATCACAGTCAACATCGTTGCACCGAGCAACACGTGGAACCCGTGAAAACCTGTCAACATGTAAAACAGCGAACCGTACGCGCCTGAATCAAAACGCAGGTTCAATGAAGAGTATGCATAGATGTACTCGTATGCTTGGCAGCCCACAAACACAAAGCCGAGAACGATGGTAGCAAACAACCAGAACTTGGCTTTGCCGCGATGATTTTCACGCAGCGCGTGGTGTGAAATTGTCAGTGTGACACCGGATGCCAGCAACAAAGCTGTGTTGATCGTCGGCAACCAGAAAGGTCCCATTGTTTCAAACGCTTCAACAACGCCCGCAGGTCCCAGGTTAGGCCACACGGCATTGAATTCTGGCCAGAGGAACTGTTTATGATCCAGGTCGCCCAGCCATGGCATGGTCACTGTGCGTGTATACCAAAGTGCGCCGAAAAAAGCCGCAAAGAACATGACTTCTGAAAAAATAAACCAGCTCATGCTCCAACGGTAAGAAACGTCGATGCGTTTGCTGTTCAGTCCTGCTTCAGACTCGCGGATAGCATCGCCAAACCAGTTGTAGAGGACAACAAATAAACCTAGCAGACCCACCAGCACGGCCCACTTACCAGCGTCCACGCTATTGACCCAGGCGGACGCGCCGAGCATCACGATCAACAAGCAGAAACTAGCCCGCACGGGATGTGCAGAATCCGCAGGCACGAAATAGTAAGGTGCCTCTTTGACGTGAGCAGAGTGGGATGCACTCATATTGTTCTCCAGACTACAAATGATCAAATATTGTTCTAGCTAAGACTTGCGACTGCCCACTGGACAATCAACACAAGACTCACCACAAATATCACACCAAACAACAACCCGGCAATCACGAGGTGAACCGGGTTGAGCTTGGCGATATCCTCTTCGTACCCTTTACCTTTTCTTACTCCGAACATGGCCCAGGAAATGGCCTTGAGCGTTTGGAAAAAGTTCAGCTTGCGCTGTGATAATTCTTTTAAATCCTGACTCATGCGCCTGCTGCCTCACCTGAATCAGGAAAAGTAATGCGTATAAAACTGTCTGCCAATCGTCCAGCCAAACATCACAAGTACGAGCACCAGAAAAATCAAACCTGCCCGCTTGTTCTTTCGACGTTGCTCTGGAGTCATTGAATATCCTATTTGACCTGTGGTGGGGTCTCAAACGTATGGAAAGGTGCTGGCGAAGGAACAGTCCACTCCAGTCCTTCTGCGCCTTCCCAAGGTTTCGCCGGTGCACGCTCACCCTTGCCGGCATATGCCTTCAGGACAATGTACAAGAACAGCAATTGTGACAAACCGAACCAGAATGCGCCAAGTGTTGCGATCTGGTGGAAGTCGGTGAACTGAGCAGCGTAGTCGGCGTAGCGGCGTGGCATACCGGCCAGACCCATAAAGTGCATCGGGAAGAAAGTGATGTTGAACGAAATCATGCTCATCCAGAAATGCCACTTGCCCAAGCGCTCGTCATACATGTAGCCCGACCACTTTGGCAACCAGTAATAGGTGCCCGCAAACAGAGCGAACAGGGAGCCGGCCACAAGCACATAGTGGAAGTGGGCAACCACATAGTAAGTATCATGCACCTGGATATCGATAGGCGCCATGGACAAGATCAAACCAGTAAAGCCACCGATCGTAAACACGAAAATGAAACCCACCGCAAACAACATGGGGGTTTCAAAGGTCATGGAACCGCGCCACATTGTGGCAACCCAGTTGAACACTTTTACGCCAGTCGGAATCGAGATCAGCATCGTTGCGTACATGAAGTACAGCTGGGCCGTCACAGGCATACCTGTGGCAAACATATGGTGCGCCCAAACGATAAAGGAAAGGATCGCGATGGATGCTGTCGCATACACCATCGAAGCATAGCCAAACAACTGTTTACGGGCAAAAGCGGGCACGATGGCTGAAACAATACCAAAGGCCGGCAGAATCATGATGTACACCTCTGGATGTCCGAAGAACCAGGAAATGTGCTGTTACACGACTGGATCACCACCCACAGCGGCATTAAAGAAACCAGTACCGAAATGACGGTCTGTCAGGACCATCGTGATCGCAGCTGCCAAAACAGGCATCACAGCGATCAGCAGGTAAGCCGTGATGAGCCATGTCCAGCAGAACAAAGGCATTTTCATCAGCGTCATGCCAGGCGCACGCATGTTCAGGATCGTGACCACGATGTTAATCGCGCCCATGATCGAGGAGGCACCCATGATGTGGACAGCAAAAATTGCGAGGTCCATGCCTGGACCCATCTGCGCGGTCAACGGGGCATAGAGCGTCCAGCCCGCTGCTGTTGCGCCACCCGGCACAAAAAACGATGCGGTCAGCAAAATAGCAGCCACCGGCAAGAGCCAGAAGCTGAAGTTGTTCATCCGAGCAAACGCCATATCAGAGGCGCCAATTTGCAACGGAATCATCCAGTTAGCAAAACCCACGAAAGCAGGCATGATGGCGCCAAACACCATGATCAGACCGTGCATGGTCGTAAACTGGTTAAACAATTCGGGACGGAAGAATTGCAAACCTGGCTCGAACAACTCCGTGCGCAATAGAAGGGCTAAAGCGCCACCCTCGAGCAACATCGTGAAAGAGAAAATCAAATACATCGTACCGATGTCTTTGTGGTTGGTCGCAAACAACCAACGACGCCAGCCATGCAGCGACGGACCATGGTGATGGTCGTGGTCGTGCGCATGATCGTGGTCATGACCGTGGCCGTGGCCACCAATGTGATCTGCTGGAATGCTACTCATGGCGAACTCCTATCCTGCTTAGGCTGCTCCCGCATTTGTGAGCGAGAGCAACGATCTATACGAATTGATCCGTTTGACTTAACCAACAATACCCACAACGCACTCACTTAGCGCGCAGCCTTGACATCTGCAGGTGAAATTATGGGGTCTTTACCCTTGCCTGCGTTTGTCCATGCTGCACGTGTATAAGTAATCACTGCTGCAATCTCGACATCATTGAGTTGAGAGGCGAACGAAGCCATTGCCGTTCCAGGCTTGCCTTTGAGCAGGATATCGATGTTTGCTGCCTTGGGGCCCATGGCGATCTGGCTGCCATCCAGAGCAGGGAACGCACCCATTACGCCCTTGCCGCTACCTTGGTGGCAGGCCACACAGTTCGCAGCATAGACTTTCTCACCGCGTGCAATCAGCTCTGGGCCAGTCCATTCTTTGTTTGGATCGTCAGCAGCGGCCAACAACAATTTTTTCTGCTCGTCAGCCCATTTTGCATAGTCGGCTTCGGAAACAACCTTGACCACAATCGGCATGAAGGCATGGTCTTTACCGCAAAGCTCGGTACATTGACCACGATACTCGCCAATCTTGTCCGCACGGAACCAAGTGTTGCGGACAAATCCGGGGATCGCATCCTGCTTGACAGCCAAGTCCGGCACCATCCAGGAGTGGATCACGTCAGCGGCAGTCACAGCCAGGCGGATCTTTTTACCAACTGGCACAACCAGCGGGTTGTCAACTTCCATCAGATAGAACTGACCCTTGGGCTCTTTATTTTCAATCTGAGCACGGGGAGTTGAGAGGTTGGACAAAAACTTGACGCCAGTCGCAGGGCCATCGATGTACTCGTATCCCCATTTCCACTGATAGCCTGTGACCTTGATCGTCAAGTCTGCGCCACTGGTGTCCTTCATGGCGACGACTGTACGAGTTGCAGGCAGAGCCATGGCAATCACGATCAGGAAAGGGATCACTGTCCAGGCTACTTCGACGCCCATGTGCTCATGAAATGTGGCGGGCTTGACGCCGCGCGACTTGCGATGCGCCCAGATCGAGTAGAACATGACACCAAACACGGCCACGAAGATCACCATGCAAATGATCAACATGAACCAATGCAGCCAAGCCACATCGCGCGCGATCTGGTTCACTCCCTCGGGGAGATTGAGCTGATTGACGCGTGGCCCTCCGGGCATGTCTTGTACTTGTGCACTTGCGATGCCTACAAAAAGCATGGCACAGGCGCCCAGTAACCCTCTCAACTTCTTCATGCTGACCTCTAAACACATCGCACGTTGGACAAGTCTATCGAGAAACGGGGGAAATATCCCATCCGAGAGACCACCCTGCGCAAAATTATTGTATGGCTAATCACAGGTGGAAACCCCCCAAGGATTAGCACGTATCGCAAAGAAACGGTGGTGATTGTAGCGCAGGCTTGGCATCCCTGCTGCACTACAATCCCTTTACCCCATCAGGCGTATCCCCAATATGACAAAGTCAGACCTCTTTAGCACCCGTCAAGGCCTTCAGGCTCTCTTGAAAGGCTTTCTGGAACGCGCCTCGCAAGAGCCTGCCACAGGCTCTTTGCCTTTATATATCGCGGGTCACCGCTGCGGCTGGCTTTTCCCCGGTGCGGCAAAGGCATTGTCCGGGCATCCGAACGTACTGGTCGAAACAACGTCAGCACATTTAGGTCCAAATCTGACATCTGGAGACACACTGGATGCATTTTTAGCCGAAATCGCACAGAAACTGAGGGCTGCGGGGTGTACGCCAGGCTGGCGAAATGAGTTACTGGACATCTGGACCCAGGAAGACCCTCGCGATCAAACATCCTCCAGACGCGTGGGAGCGATTGAAAGAGGGGTCATGCGCCCACTCGGCCTCACCACAAGGGCGGTACATCTGAGCGGCTGGTCTGAAGACGGTCGCCTGTGGGTTGCCAGACGCTCCCTCACAAAAGCCACGGATCCCGGCATGTGGGATACGCTCGTTGGGGGCCTGGTTGGCAATCTTGAGGATCCCGAACTTGCTCTGGTTAGAGAGTCGGACGAAGAAGCAGGCCTGGATGCCCCGGATATTGTCAACCGAACACCCCTTCGCGCGATTGCTCAAATGAAACGTCGGATTCCCGAAGGTTTTCAAACAGAGATCGTCTTGACCTGCGAGAGCGTTCTACCAAGCCACATTATTCCGAGCAATCGCGATGGCGAAGTGATGGAAATAAAGCTTCTGGACACTGAGACCCTTTTGGATATGCTGAAAAACGATGCCTTTACGCTTGAGGCATCGATTGTCATCACTGAGGATCT
>JACCDZ010687346.1_pt1 | contig 24262 bp, 29 predicted proteins | sample 7449551 | NCBI WGS metagenome assembly JACCDZ01 (sample SAMN15323452, study PRJNA562643) | freshwater metagenome | isolation source: river surface water | place: USA:Blue River Watershed | collected 2017-08-18 | reverse complement strand
TTAAATCCTTTTTGCCCCTGATGCCGATATAAAGTCTATCGTACTTCCACCATCTAATGCCTTCCCTCTGGGTCATCCTCCCTGGCTTCGGTGAACGCCATTGGGACGAAAAAGTACAATTCCTTCGTCATAACATCTCCGTCCTTCAAAAACAAAATGTCTGGGATCTCCGTATGACCATCTGTCAATACACGATCGATCGTGATCTCCCCAATGATATCACCCAACTTCCTTGGGTTCATATCCAAAAAGAAAAAGGTATCCTCTTCGAAAATATCTGTAAACATTGTGCACCCTCAAACCCAACCGACTTCGTCATGATCCTCCTCGATGATGTCATCCTCCATGATGATACCACCGACTGGAACTTCCTTTTACATCTACAAAAACAATTCCATCTCGATATCCTCTCACCATCTCTGCAAAATCGGTCTATGTCCTTCTGGGAATTCATGACCTATCAACATGACCCTCGTCTCGTCGCCCGATGCGTCACTCGGTGTGAACTCTTCTGCTACCTTATGACATTCCCCGCCTACTGCAAATACTTCGAATTCGCAGACCCACTCAACCCTTGGGGATGGGGCATGGACTTCCTCCTATATACTCATATGCAACTCAAATCCGCTTTGGTCAACCCATGGATCATGTCACATATGTACCCTCGTCCAAAAGATGATACCGACCTGAAAGCACGCAAAGATTCTGAAGTCTATCTCGAAAAACATAATACCAACTGGCATGAACGCAACCAAATCCCTTGTGTGTTGACAAACCTTCATGTCGCTTGACCATAATACTCCAACGCCTTCTTGGCCGCCAAGTTCTCCGCATCCTTCTTCGACGCACCTGATGCCGTCCCAAGTACCGTACCATCCTTATTTTTCACACAATACGTAAACACCGTCTGGTTGTTCCGTACTTCCTTATTCACCTCGAAAATACGTGGGGCATCCTGGAACGTACATTGCATATAACGGAACAACATATCCTTATAACTCGTGTTCGTCTGTACCAACTCTGAAAAATCCAGATAAGACTCCAAGATGTTCGTCACCCACACCTCGGCAACATGCTCCCCCGCCCCCGTCACTGGCATCACAGGTACGTGCGATGGCAGGCTCACCTGATCACTCTCATTCTGAAAATCCATATACAATGCCCCCAAGAATGCCTCAAACACATCCTCCATGATCTTATAATTCTTTCGTCCATGTACCTCTTCAATCTGTTTCGATAGAATCACAAACTTGGGAAATCCAATCAAACTCGCCAAGTTGCCCAACTGTTTGCCATTCACAATCTTTGTTCTCATCTTGGACAAAAAACCCTCCGCTTGATCTGGATACCTTTCATATAAATACCTCGCCACAATCTTCCCCAAAATCGCATCTCCCAAGAACTCCAAACGCTCGTAACTCATCTCTTGCAATGGCAAACAGTTGGGAGGACAACGCTCATTCCCACTCACAAAGTCATCATTCTTCATCGTACAATAAGACTTGTGCACAAATGCATTCCTGTATAGATTGATATTATGAAATTGCACATTCTCCAATCCATGTTTGTCAAAAAGCAACCGAAGATCCGCTTCTTGAATCAATACATTACTTGGGTTGTACGGCAAATCATCCACATGAACCTCCTTCGTTTTGTTATGCAAAGCATTGAGACGATGCATGATTCAATAAAATAAATTGTAGCTACACGCTACGTCACTTTTTATCCTATATTGTTTTGCCCTTATATCTCAAAAAACAACCTGTCTAGAATGTAATGAAAGGTGGTGATTACCTCGGGGAAGGCACGTATGGTTGTGCATTCACACCTGCCCCTACATGTAAAGGAAACGTCGAACCCGTTTCCAAGAAATATGTCAAAGACAAACCCGAACTTGCCAAAGTGTTTCGAAAAGAAAGTCACACCACCGATGAATGGATTCAAGCCAAAGCATTCGCAGCCATCGACCCCGCACAAAAATACTTTCTCTATGCTACCACAAAATGCGAAACCACATTGAAAGCCTTGTTGAAAGATAAACAAGCCAATAAATGTAGTTTTGTCAAGCAAAAGCAAAAGACATATCCTATGCTAGGAATGCGATTTGGTGGGGAGACTCTCTGGGAATACGTCCGCAAAACATCTCTCACTGGAAAAGAATTTATACAACTCTGTATTCCCTTGCTAGAAGCATGTGTCCTTCTTGTCAAAAAGCGCCGCATTCATCATGATCTCAAGTTCGATAACATTCTCGTCTCTTCCACTACAGAACCCAAAATCATCGATTTCGGGTTGTCCTTGCCTTCCTCGGCCGCATTCGATGCACATGGCAATCCATACCTATATAGCAAGTACTGGCTCCATCCTCCCGAATATGTGTTATATACTTACATACGTGACCGCCCCGATCAGCTGACGACACGCGCAGGAGCTCGTGTTGTGTTAAAAAATATTTTCAAAATGTTAGATGTTCAGTTCTTATCCTCTGACGCATATACCCTTCTAGATCTTATTGATCAGTATGTAGCTACATGTGACTATGATCAAGAGTTCCTGTCCTTTGTCCAAAATATAATGAAACATGCCACAACATATGAACGCATTGCTTATATGTCTCATTCTTCAAAGGTCGATATCTACTCCTTAGGCATCACCTTGGTGTACCTCAGTCAATACCTGGATATGTCCTCCACACCTGCTTCGGTGCAAAAAGGGTTGGCTGAACTGTTCGTGCAAATGATTCATCCCAATCCTCGAAAGAGATGTACCGCAAAAAAAGCATTGGAGATGGCCCAGTCTATCGTTCTTTTGAAGTAACCCATGACATAAACATGAATCCCAGGAAAATAGGAATCACCGTGGGGTGTTCAAACTGGTACAAGAAACACATCACCGCCGCAAACATCTGCGTCGTCCGCATCTCCCGTGCAAGATTGTGTACATTCCTTTTTGTCCTCAACAGATTCTGTTCTGTCCCTTGTAAGATTTTAGGATACGATTGTAGCTTCAAGAAGTCCCTCCTTGCACGTGTGTCAAAGAAAGAAGGATCTTGTAACAAATCCTGGGCAATCGGTTGTAACGCACTGATATAGTTAAAGTCTGGATCCAGACGACTACATGTCCCATCCAGGAGTGAAAATACGCGGAACAGTGAAAGAAAGTCAGGGTCGACCTTCACCGAAGCAACCCCCGTATCAGGCGAAAACAACATCTGGTCTTGTATGGACTCTTTCAAAGTGGCAAAGTCCAATGACTCCAAATATTCAAAGAAGGAGCGAAAGAATACCTTCAAGTCTACCGCATCAATATCGTCATTGGTTTGTAACACTTTTAACTTGATTAACAAGTTCACAAACTCATCTACATCTTTCTGATACACCGCAAATACCACATGATTGATCTCATCACGGAACTCTTTGCTCAGATGGATGACGTTGCCAAAATCATACAAAACGATGGTTTCATTGTCTTCTGCAATCCCAATATTTCCAGGATGTGGATCACAGTGCACAATGCCATGCACCACAATCATCTGTAGAAACAAGGCAATCAAAGTATTCGCGATTCCTTTCGCATTCATCGAAGTCTCTTGAGGATTGATCTCTGATATTTTCTTCGATGGCACATACTCCATGGTAAGAACTTCCCGCGTCGACAATGCAGGATACACTTTGGGAATACGTACCATCGAGTCCTGAAGCATCTTGCGAAAGGTTCGCATATGATTCAGTTCTTGTGTATAATCTAACTCGGCGGACAAAAACCGCTCATACTGCTTCAACAAACTCTCTACCTCAATGGCCCGTGGGCTTCCCAAGGACATCAACCATTGGTTCAAGTTCCGTAATGTGGTAATGTCTTCTTGGATTTGTTTTGCAACACAAGGTTTCTGAACCTTGACAACAACTTTCTGCTGTGTTTTCCGCAATGTGGCAATGTGCACTTGTCCAATGGATGCGGACGCAAGTGGCTCTTCCTCTACATTTGAAAAGACTTCGCTCCAATCCTTTCCCAAGGACTCATTAAGTATGTACAGAATATGATCCGTGGGAATGGGAGTAATGTCGTCTTGTAATTTTGCCAATTCCTGTATAATCTCTTTTTCGAACAAATCCGATCGCGTGGATAAAAATTGCCCCATTTTGACAAATGCGGGGCCCATGTGCGTCATCTCCGACCGTAGCCAAACGCCATAGTCTTGATTATTTGGCCGAAAAACATAACGAAACTGAGACTCTGCAACAAATCGCACGATTCGTATAGGGGATGTTTTTGGTTGACATGATTGTGCTGTAACTTTATGTTGTAACATGGATTCCCCTTACTTCATATACATATATTAGACATAATCCTTAACTGGTGTTCGTCTCGTCGCGATATAAGGCAGCAAAAATAACTTGATCTAATATTAGAAACCGATCATGCCACTGACCATCGTTGCTAGCTCCTCTTTCGAAGCCATCCAAAAGCGCGTTCAAGAACACCGCAAAGCTATGGAGAATGCTCGTTCCATGAGTGTTCGTCGTATCCATAATGATCTAGATCGTATCTCTAAACGGGAAGTCGAATATGCCAAAGAGGTCTTTGAAACCTTTGTTCCTGTACGGTTGTCATGGGATCCTGAAGCTTGGGCGCGTGTCCAAGCCATGATCCCTCTCCGTATCGAGTTGGCCGAGTCCAAGGTGGAAGTCGCAGAAAAGACCGATGACGAAGAAGCCGTTTAATCCTTGTACAGACGCAATACCTTCTGAATCACAGGATGACGCTCAATGTCGGAGTCATTGAACTCCATGAGTGCAATATCATCACATGGCTTATGTTTCATCCGATACATCAAATCGGTCAAACCATTGTTCTCAAAACCCCGATCATGTTGCGCAGGATCTCCTGTGACAATAAACTTGCTTCCACGTCCAATCCGCGTAAGAGCCATAAGCATCTGTTGCTTCAATGTATTTTGTGCCTCATCCAGAATAATCCATGAATTCTCAAATGTCCGACCACGCATATAAGCCAAAGGACAGATTTCTATCACTTGTTTTTCCATAAGTTGTTGTACTTGTTTGGGAGTGTAATACTTATACAAGACATCGTACAAGGGACGGATCCATGGGTCCATTTTCTCCTCCAGCGTACCAGGCAAGAAACCATGCTCCTCATCCACGGATACTGCAGGACGGGTCAAAATGAGTTTGGACACCGCACCACTCTGCAGCTTGCGCACACCCGTAATACAGGCCCACATGGATTTACCACACCCCGCAGGACCAATCGCCACCACAATCGGATGTGCGGCAGATTCCATGTAATGCACATACTTCTCTTGGTTCACATTCCTAGGCTTCATAAAGTCTCTATGTACATGGGGAGTACCGAGAGAAGATCCTAGTGAGAACATGGCAGGGTGTACATCCTCAGTGAAAGAAGATGACTTCACGACATATTCATCATCACTGTCAAGCCACATGTCTCTGTCCCTTGCGCGACTCTTGTTTTTGCCCTTCATCTCCCTTCTTGCGCCTACAATTACGGTAGACAAGGTTTTGGCCCTTGGGCATAACATATATGGCTTTCGTAGCATCATTTTTACATTTCTATTCGTCACAATCCTTATATCACCATGACACACCTTAAGGCATTGGAAACAAAAAGAAGCATGAAGATGATGATTGGCTTACTAGGAAAATCAAGAGTTGGAAAAGATACGGTTGCAGAATGTTTGATGCAACTCATGGGAGAAGGAAATGCATCCTTGATTCGTCTTTCTCAACCTTTGAAAGATGCTACTTGTCTATTATATGGATTCACACCACAACAAGTCGAAGGACCATCCAAAGAAATCATAGTACCTGAACTTCAAATGACGCCGCGGCAATGTATTCAAAAGATATGTACCTTTCTGATGAAAGAACATGGTGAAGGCTTCTTTAGCCGTCGCGTGTTTCATCAGTTTGATATGAATCTTGTAGCTACAAACATTGTGATCATTCCTGATATCCGTTTTGCCAACGATATATCGGAAATTCAAAAACGAGGAGGGTTGGTGATCAAGATCACGCGAAACCATGAAGGTGTGCCCCAGCATGTCTGGGAGGATGGAATTGATAACATGTGCGGAGATGTGACCATTGAAAACAATACGAGTATGGAAGATCTACGGAAAAAGGTGGCACAACTTTATGAAGAACGTATCAATCGAAACGTAAGAAACATTGTGCCTTGATGACGGTATTGCTAGGACTAGCAGCAGGTTCTGCGGTAGTACCACCCTTTTGTTTTTTTTGATGACGAGACATGTGCTCCTCAATCTCGGCCAAATGATTCTGAATGTACTCAAAGACGTGATTTTGGAATGCCCAGCGGAAGAAATTTAGCTGCCCCACCGTCGTCTCAATGACCTTGCGTTCTCCTTTCGGCGGCGATTCCAGAATATAGGAAATCCGTTCATGTCGACGGAACGGATCGAAATACATCTTGGTGTAGCTTTTCAATTGGGCTCGGTAGTCCCAATATAACAAGAACTTCCGATCATTCTGCGATTCCGCGCTCCCTGTTTCTATCAACAGGTTCTCCACATCATTAATCCAATACAGGATGTTCTTCGCCTTGGCATAGTGAGTCACGAACCAATCAATCACACGCAACGAAAGTGGCGACGTCCCTTGGACAATATCATAGAGAATGGTCCTGTGCTCTGGATTCTTCTGATAATACGAGGTCAAGGAAGATAATAGCAAAGAGCTACTTGTGTTCGTTGCCATCAGAAAGGTTGTTGCGTATCTTACGATCCCCTTTTTGCCTAGTTCTTAAATAGTGCGTTTTTCTGCGTTCTTATGCGTACTTTGTATGTGACGCCGTGTTGCGAGGAGTCGTTATTGACACCAGGATCGTTCTGGGATGTGGATGAATCTTGGACGAGACTATTACCTGGCGAGGAGGAGGATGTAGAAGTGATGACGGAGAAGGGTCTATTGTGTCGTGTGCGACGGAATGCAATCTCTCGTGAATTGTGTACATTGGCAGTAGAGAAATACAAGAAAGTAGGGGAAATGGTGTCCACCAACCGAGGATTTGCTGCAGGCTCTAGCTCCCGTATCCGAAAGTATAGCACCTTTTCACAAGGGAACAAAGCACACTCAGGCATTATGGGCTACATCGATGCACCGAATCCTTCTCGACCCTGTCGTCTCACCAAGTTTTCACGGGATCACTTTCAACAGTTCCAAGATGGATTACCCTTTGTACAACGGATTGACGAATGTTTTCGCGAGACCATTCCTGAGACGTATGCGGTTCAACGATATCAAGCAAACGAGTGGGGATATTGTATTGGGGATACAGCATTTAGTACGGTCACGGTCAATCTGAACTTCCGTACGGGATTACACAAGGATCGTGGAGATTTTGCGAGGGGATTTGGGAATCTTGTGGTATGTTCCGAGAACATGAGAGGGGGTATGTTGTTGTTTCCAAGATACCATGTTGCCGTGCAATTGTCTTCGGGAGATTTCATGGCGATGGATGTTCACGAATGGCATTGCAATAGTCCTATAGAGATGGTTGGGGAAGGAGGATACCGCTTGGCATTTGTTTGCTATTTGCGAGAAGGACTCGGCAAATGCAAGAATTTGACGATGGGAGAACTCGATCGGGAGGACATGATTGAACGTATTTTCGAACGTGTGGGAGACGAAGTTCCTGAACGTGTGGTCACAGGGACAGGGAAACAAGGGGAAGAATGGTGGATGATGGAGTCTGCTACACTCGTGCTAACCTACAAATACAGGCGATATACATTATTAGACCGTATAACGAATGTGAAAACAAAGAATCTATTTAGTTCGTTGGAGTACATTATGAATCAATATACACATTAGAAGTCACCTCCGATTTCCAGGGGGCGGCGCAGAGTGTCACTGGGCTCGATGGTAGAGATGTTCCAAGGGCTAACCGCCATCTGAGGATTCGGGGGCTCAGAACGGAGTTGCAGGTTGGCGTTACGCAGACTGGATCCAACGGTGTTCACACCTACATGGTAGCCAGAGGTCAAGAAGTTTTGGTCCTTGACGTCACCTTGGCCAGCAGGGTTCATCTGGGCCCAACGGCTGTTGGCAGCATCTTTGGGGAGGAGGTCATCCGCGGTCAAACGATCACGAGGGAAACAAGAGGTGTTCGCAGGAGCGGGACTGCGGCTATCGCTGACAGGGTTATACATCTCATTACCAAGAGGATCAGAGGGCTTCAGATTACCCAGACCACTGGCGGCGGCATCAGGACGAGCCGTCTTATTCGCATTATCACCGACAGATACTACCTGAGGAAGAGCGGAAGAGTCGTCCACATAGAAGCGCTCGGACTGAACAACGTTCGCTTTGGAGTTTCCTGAAAGGAACAAGAAACCTAGCAGCAACAGAACGAACAAAATGGCAATCGAAACATATGTAACTTTGTGCATGCCGTGAAATAGATCTATTATCTTAGGCAGATAAAATTACAACCGCCGCCGATACTCCATCACACGATCTTTGATCCATTCCAAGTTTTCATGCCAGTCGGGGGAGACTTCTTTTTCTTGCTGGGCCTCTTTCAACCTTTCTTGAAGTTGTTCTTGAAGCAGCTCCTTCTCCGCAATCTGTTTCTTGAGTTTGAAAATATCCCCGTTCAAGTCTTGGATCGTATGTGCAACTTCACCCGCCCAAAAGTCCTCGACCTCCTCCCGATGAACCCATTCCATGAAGGATTCAGAAGATGCGTCGGTATGTTGTTCATGGAAGGCGATCTCTTTTAACATCCAGCGTATGCCGAACTTCTTGGGGTAAAAGTAAATCCCTTGTGCTTCCAAGGAGACCGAGGCGTAATAGCGATACACGTCTGGGGAACGCTGTATTAGGGATTCTACATGATCAACAATCTCATTTCCCCATAAGATTCGTTTGGGTGTTGTCACAAGCACAGACATTTGCTCCCGATCCCATGCAGGGCGGAAGTATTCATCGATGGTTTCCTTAGGAAGTGAGTTGGCAAACCATTTGGCATTTTGAACTTTGACGGTATCAAGTGCCTTTTCATCGAGTTGAATGATTTGTTCCGCGGCATAGGTGGACTTGGGAAGTCCAATGCGAAAGATGTAACCATTGCCCGAGGAAATCGAATGGATCGCTAAAACATGGATGTTATGAACTTGAATTCGAAGGGTTTTCCCGTCATCACCTGTCACACGAGATACGTATGCTCCTAACTTTTTGGTTGGCACATGAAACATTTTTCCGTCTACAAAGCGGGAAGGGATTTCTGTCTTATTAAGTAACGCGCGATGAAGGAATGGTTTCAACTTGTGACGAAGATCATCAAAGAAGAAGTCAATAGTAAAGAGGTAAGAGAGGAAGTATTGAAGCCGTTGTTCTTGTGGTTCTGTTGGTATATTGTTCCATACATTCTTTTGATCTTAGGTTTAAATTTCTTTATGACCATTGCGGCAATGTGTTTGGTGTTGTATTTCCGAAAGTAAATTTAGGAAGTGTAATTTATTTATGTCATTATAATACAGAAACAAATGGTTCAAAAGAATAATCAAGGTGGTTCTCTGGAGCTTGCTCCTCTTGCTGCCCCTCTTGCCCTGCTTGCTGCTCGTAAGTTGATGGAGCCCAAGGCTCGTAATGCCCTGCGTCGCCGTTTCAAGGGTGGCGAGGCGGAAGGTGCTGTGGGCGTTCAGATCGACCCTGCGTCTGCCCCTACATCAGGCGGTGCCCGTCGCCGTCTCCGTCGTCGTCACCGCGGCGGTAATGAGGATGAGGAGGATGAGAAGAAGAAGGAGCAGGAGGAGCAGCAGAAGAAGAGCATGTTTAGCAGCCTTTTTGCAAGCGCTCAGAAGCGTACTGATGAGGAGGAGGAGGAGGAGAAGAAGGAGGAGGAGAAGAGGGATGGTGATGCTACAGTTGGTGGCAAGAAGAAGAAGCGTGTCACCAAGAAAAAGCACGGTGGTGCCGAGCTCCTCGAGGGTGGTGCTGAGCTGCTGGAAGGTGGCAAGAAGAAGAAGCGCGCCAGCAAGAAGAAGCACGGTGGTGCCGCTGAGCTGGAGAGCTTTGCTCAAGAGCTCCTTGAGGGTGGTGCCGAGATGCTCGAGGGTGGCAAGAAGAAGAAGCGCGTCACCAAGAAAAAGCACGGTGGTGCCGAGCTCCTCGAGGGTGGTTCCACTTGCGGTGCTCCCATCATGGGTGGTGCCGAAATGCTAGAGGGTGGCAAGAAGAAGAAGCGCGTCACCAAGAAGAAGCACGGTGGTGCCGAAATGCTCGAGGGTGGTGCCGAGATGCTCGAGGGTGGCAAGAAGAAGCGTGCTACCAGGAAGCACCGCGGTGGTGCCCTGGAGGTTTACTCCAAGCAGCTGGAGGACCTTACTCAGCAGATCAGCAAGTTCCTCTAAAAAGTAATTCATACCCAAAATTACATACACACATTTGCACACTTTGCATATTGAAGTGGCTTGACTTGAATAGGTAATAGATCTCTCCTTTTTTTCCACCATGTTCTCATTTGCATGCGTGATTCAAACTGGGTCCTGGTTGTTGGGAATTCCGTCGCGGTCTTCATCAGCACAAAAACACCTTTCATGAAAGCCTCCAGATGCTCTATATACCTTGTATCCACGGCATTGGCTCCTGGATGTCCTTCAATAATTGCATCGATGAATATCGCAATATCATTCCACTGCAAAGACTGTCCATACATCTGCTTTGCTTCTGTCAAGGATACTTGGGAAATTATCTTGGAATCCCTTTGTTGTGCTTTTTGAGCATTCACGCGATCATGGAGTTCGTGAACCCACCGAAACACGTCCTTGGGAGAACTCGGGAATCCAAGGGCTGCTACATGTGCCTGGTAGTTCCGACGGCATCTGGGACACGGAAGTAAATAAGGCAACGATTCCAAAATATTCATGATTGCCCGCACCATTTCAGGTGTGGCATTCTTCTTCACTTGTAATGAGAACCCATGAAGCAAGGTCCATCCGCTAGGACCCCACTGTTTCGGATCGATGGCCCTCATCTACTACATATTTCATGCCGAAATATTTCTCGTTCGCCCACTTGAATGTATCCATCTGGGTTTGTTGGATGCTTTCAGATTGACCATTCCATGTCTTGGCGAAATGCCAGGTGCGGTCAATGGCACGTTCCTCGGTCTCGAAAGATCCCTTCGGGATGCGAATCAGTCGGCCTTGGTACCGAACAATGGTATAGGAGTAATCGGACATGTGACAAGAGTACATATATCCTTTGTATCCGTGTTCTTAAATCACTTTTTCGTGTAAATACAGTGTTTTGATTTGTACGGTTCCTGCAGATGCAATACTTCCGTACCAAACAAATCAAAGAAGCCCATGAACGATCACAACTCGTCCTTCAAATCCCTCATCAAGAATCTCTCATTTCCTCGATGCAATCATGGTTACTCCCATTTCAACATGCTATGCCTGTAGAACTGGGATCAAGTGTGCTGGGTGATATAGATATACATGATTGGATTCACACCCACGCTCGGGCACAAACCTTGGGCGGAGCTCAGCTATTATGGAAAACCATCCAACAACCAACCTATGACCCCTTCCTCCTTCGGGCACGGGCCCAAGAGTCCCAACGACTCCCATCCATCGTAGGGCAGCTTCTTCAAGAAGCTAAACACCATGAACCCGTCCTTCTATGGTCCTTGCATCTTCCCTCCCTGAAAGAATCATGGCCTGTGCCACTGCTCTTTCCTACGTGGCCTGTGATTTCCCGTCTCAATCACCTCCCACTGTTTATCATTTGCTACCATGCGTACAAAGGATTCATTTCTCCTTGGTTCAATCTCATCTATCCTCTCTCGACCATCTTTGGTCCCTTCTTCTATTTCCGTAAAACATTGAAATGGAATCTACCCCTCAAAACCTACTTGAACTTCCTTTGGATGACCTTACGACAATCCATGAAGCCGAGCTATCATTGGAAACAAGATGCAACCAAATATCTAACCGCAATCGCTTACATAGGTCTGTTTATCTATGGCACCGTGCAAAGTTTTGATGTGGCCAATATGGTCCGTCAAATGAGGAACGGTCTTCTAGAAAAACTAAAAAGTGTGAGACATTTTGTAGCTACATTTCAAAAACTCATTTCCATTGTTCCCGTCGCTTCTTGGCAACCCTTCACCCATGTGAGGAATATCCCTCAAATTCGTTTGCCCTTGGATCTGTCTGCCATGTATCTACTATGGACCGACGATTCTGTGAAACAATCCTTGAAAGAGATGTTGAACATTGTATATGCCATCGATACAAGCTTTGCCGTCCGCAACTTGTTGTGGTCCAAAGGATGGTGTATTCCTAGCTATGAGAATACAAAGACACAATTCTATCATATGGGTCATCCCAGTTTGTCGATGACCCAAGTACGTAATCCAGCATCATTAGAGAAGTCGCTGATCATCACAGGACCGAATGCAGCTGGAAAGACAACGTATGTAAAAGCCATCTGCATGAACACGGTGCTTGCGCAGACATTGGGGATCGCTTGCGCACAGAAAGCCAATGTGGTCTTGGTACATGCCATGCAAAGCTTCTTGCGGGTTCATGATTTGATAGGAAAAGAATCACTGTTTGAAGCCGAAGTGCACCGTTGCGCGCAGATGATCCAAGAAGCTACACGGATGCATGCAGCCAATGGAAAAGCGATCTACTTCTTGGATGAACCGATGCATTCCACACCACCTGTAGAAGGTGCTGCCACCGCAATGGCCGTCTTGAAATACTTAGGATCTATGGAAAATATACGTGTCATTGTAACAACACATTATCATCATATTCCCCGACTCGAAAGAGAATCTCCCAAGTTTATGAATGTTTCGATGGATGCCGTCGCAACAGAGAATGGATTCCAGTTCCCGTATAAAATACGCAAAGGCCCATCTTTCCAATGCATTGCACTGGAACTTTTGGAACATAAGGATTTCCCACCAGAAGTCATAGAAAGCGCGATTGAATTGAAAAACAAAATATGTACCACGGTGGTAGAAAATGATGCCTGATCTATCCAATCTCTTCAATTTTCAATTAGCTATTATTGGTATTGTACTTGTAGCTGGATTGTTCTATCTATGGCGAATGATTGCCCGCGTGGAAGCGAGAATGGATGAACTTGCCCTTGCCATGCAGCATCTCACATTGAATCAAAGTGCAGCCACATCCATGCGCGCCTCGGAAACACAGAGCCCTATCCATATCACCCCTTCTACGACGGATCAAGAAGCGGAAGAGTTCATGAACGAAGTGTTTGGAAGTGTAGGCAAGGAGTCGATCTATATTCCCACATTTACGACGTTGGTCACAGAGGAGGAGCCCACATCCAATGTTCAAATAGAGGAGATTCATTCAAGTCCTGATGCACCTCCTTCTACCATTACAGAGGATGCGCCATTGTCGAAGACCAAGCTACAGAAGATGTCTTTGGATGGCTTGAAGAAGATTGCACGAGAGAAACTACTGTCTTCGGAGGGCACACGAGCTGATCTGATCAAGCGTATCTTGTCCACGATGGATGCGAGTGATACTCAGGAGTAATTTATCTCTCATATAGGATAGATAACAATGGCTTCTTGCACTGGATGCTCACAGGAGAATCCTACTAGTATGTGCCCATCCCGTATGGCCGATGGCCGCGCTTTTACTGACTACCGTCCCCGTTGCGCCGTGAACGCGGAGTTGATGCAGATGGTTGGAGGTGCGGGGTTGATGAAGAGTTCTTATGATTCTCGTATCTTCTTGCAGCGTAATGCGGAGAAGGTTATTGACCAGGAGCGCACCAAAGCCGTCGAGCGTTTGATCCCTTGCGCCCCTTGCAAGCGTTCTTTCAACGAGTCTGATTCCATTGAGGCCCCGACTCGTTATGTGGTCAGGTGCAACAATGTCACCTGCGACCGTGTGGAGGTCAACCCCAACGGTATTGGAGATGGCCGCAACTACTCCACTCACTAAACATTTTGTTGTAGCTACCATTTTCTTTTTACAAAGTGAAAAATAGTATAAGACTTTCATAGAAAATCCAGTACACAACATGATTTACGATGTACGCTCCCGTTGGTTCCGTCAATTCTTGACATCTGCCAATACAACTTGGACGAAAATCAAGGTTCCTATCAATCCCAATACAACCTCTAACCAACCCGCGGTTCCTATTGGACCCACGGGAAGTGCTTAGATTCGATGCTTCCGTGAGTTTGTAGCCAGAAATGTAGCTACAATTTTCTAACTCTTCTCATTTTTGTAGCTACAACAAGAAACACTTTCTCACATTTCTGTAGCAGAATGCATCTATCTTTTCAAAATGCATACCTTGAAGCAAATGTGGTTATAGATCAGGATCAAGTCATTGTGCAGGGAAGTATTACTCATCGTGCCAAATTTCAAAAAGCCGAACTCATCGCCGCCAATCCTATCCAGCGTATGATGAACTATAGTGGATCTGGACTTCCTTGGCCCTGTGCTGCTTTCGCTTTTCAAGAGACCCCCAATTATCTAGAAATCCCTGAAGATGGAAAATTTGTAGCTACATTCTCCTACCCTAACAGTTTCTATACCACGGATGGATTTGACAAAGTTGTATCTTCCGTCTTTGTCATTCTAACGCCCAAAGATGGATCCCCTTCCATCAATGTTCGTTTAGAGCTTCCTGAACAAGAGCCCCTTCAAGTACGCACACTGACCTATCGTCCCAAACGTGTCAATCCCACTTTCTATTCAGAGAAAGAAGATATCATTGGAATCCGTGGAGCTTACGATACCATGCTTGCTTTGCGTGGTGTGAAAATCCACGATGGATTGGCTTAAAGCAAACACAATATGTAATAGTAATGGAACAATGAAGGCGCGACGTGTATGGTCATGTGAGCCCGCGGGCTTGTTTGAAACAGAATGGTTGAAAATGCTTCTTGAGATCGATGGTTATGAATGGGAAGACGTTGTCTTGACCGAGACTTTTGAGCCCATGGCTCGCGATCTGCTTATTTTTAATCATTCCATCGACTATGAGTTACTGTTGGCAAGATATGAAGTAGATCACCGTTCCTTTGGAGTGATACATTTGAGTGATGAGACCTTGGGTGATACTATGTACTATTTGAAATATGATACTTGTGTATTCGCTTGTAGGAACTATTATCATCCTGTGTTGAGTGCCCATCCCAAAGTAATGACGTTGGGCTTGGGATGGAAACAGGGGACGCCGAGCATGGTGGATGTAGCTACAAAATCAAGATACTACCATTGGTGTTTTGCGGGAAATATCCATACTGCAGATCGGATCCAGGCCATCATGCCGTTTGCGTCTTTGATTCCCTATCAACTGCATACGACGCATGGGTCGTTTGCGGATCCCAGTGGACTGCCATTCCATCGGTATATACAAACCATGTGTGATAGCAAATTTGCCGTGTGTCCTGTGGGGCAAGGCAATATTGAATCATTCCGTTTGTACGAAGCCTTGGAATGTGGCACGATTCCTGTGGTCTTGGAAGGAACTGCCGTTCAACCTGACTATTGGAAATCGCTATTTCCAGAGTTTGAATCCGTTCCATGGATTACTGCAGGAACATGGAATGAATGTGTAGACATTGTACGCCATATCTTGCAAGACCAAAATACGTATATACAGATACAAAAAGAATGTGAGGATTTCTGGAGACACATGAAACAGAAGTGGTCTTATGATTTGCAAGAACTTGTAGGGAGACTTGTTGGATCGCCAAAATAAACTTAAAGTGTTTTTGAAAAGAATTTTGTAACTCGATTTATACGATGTACGAAGTAACACGCTATGATGGAACCTATACATGGGTTCTACTTCGCACGGCAGATTACTCTGCAGCAAAGGAACTACATAGCTGGTTCCAGGAACACATGCGTTGTTTCACATACAAGCTGAGACAGGTCTAGGGCTGTGTATGTTTCGGTGCCTTTCGACGTTTTTGGCGACGTCTCCTATTTTGGTTTTCTTCTGCGATGATGGACTTTTCCATTGCATCATACCATTCAGCGAAAGCTTTCCGATCCTCTTTGATTTCCTCCAGAATCTCACGATCTCGCCACGACATCACGAAATCATCCTTTTCTGCGAAAGTAGACATGATAGGTATATTACTTATATCATCTGATTCATTTTTTCAAACGTAGCTATACGAGCTATTTTCATACTTTCCAACTTTTGGATGGAAGATAAAAATCATTTTCTATAGCTGGATTCTGGGAGCGCTTCCAGACCTCCCTGAGGTTTGGCGCAACTTTGCCGCGCGCGCGGAAATCCCTTGCTCACTTGAAATTTTACTCACTCGTCACAAAAGTTTATTTTTTCATGTTAATCTCAAACCATTCTGTATCAGCTGCTCACTTACTCAATTCGTGCTCATTTGACTTTCACACTGAAAATGACCTTTTTCAGCTCGCGGCGTTACCAGAACTGATACGAAACCCCTGGTACCCAAAAGTTAACATAGGGTACCCAAAAGTTAACATCGAGGTACCCAAAAGTTAACATCAGGTACCCAAAAGTTAACATCGATGGTACCCAAAAGTTAACATAGTCATTATTATACAATATGGTGTGTAAATATGATATATTTGAGTGTAAAACACACACTGAGATTTTGAAGATAAAAGATTATTTTTCGATTTCAAGCTTACAATTCTGGGAGGGCTTCCAGACCTCCCTGAGGTTTGGCGCAACTTTGCCGCGCGCGCGGAAATCTCTTACTCACTTGAAATTTTACTCATCAGTCACAAAAGTTAAAATTTTCCCTTCAAAATCAAACCATTTTGTATAATCTGCTCACTTACTCATTAGCCTACTCACTTTCATCCGCACTGAAAAATAGACTTTAGTTCATGAGTTAACACCAGAACTGGTATGTTGACCCTTGTGCCGAAATGTTACCACTTGCGCCAAAATGTTACCATTTTTGGCCGAAATGTTACCATTTTTGGCCAAAATGTTACCACTTGCCCGCCAAAATGTTACCACTTGTTTTAAGACGTATATGGTGTTATTCTGACTAAAAACGTTGATAAAATACAAGACTGTAAAACGTGAAAATAGAGAAAGATTTTCTTTTTCAGGCTTACAATTCTGGGAGGACTTCCAGACCTCCCCGAGGTTTGGCACAACTTTGCCGCGCGCGCGGAAATACCTTGCTCACTTGATTTTTTACTCATCAGTCACAAAAGTTTAAAATTTCTTTCTCAAATCAAACCATTCTGTATAAGCTGCTCACTTACTCATTAGGCTACTCACTTTCATCGGCACTGAAAAATCACGATTTCTCACAGCACGTGCATCAGAACTGGTATGAAGACCTATGTGCCAAAATGTTACCACTTGCGCCAAAATGTTACCATTTTTGGCCGAAATGTTACCATTTTTGGCCGAAATGTTACCACTTGTCTGCCAAAATGTTACCACTTTATTTTTTGCGATCATTCCACACCATTCTCGTGACATATTTTCTTAGGAGTGCAACGATTTTACGAAGAAATGATTTAAGGTAAAATTTATACATAGATCTAAGTAAGGAACAGATGGAGCATGTATGTACCCAATGTTCGTATAAAACAAAACGCCGATACAACTTGGAACGCCATCTTGCTACCGTCCACTTTGAAGATGAGGAACACAAGTGTCCACATTGCTATGTAATACTTTCCTGTTTACGCAAACTGAAACATCATTTAAAAGTATGCAAAAGTGTGGAAGATCCATATCAATGCCACAAATGTAGGAAAGTCTTGGCAAGCTATGCATCCAAGTCAAGACATTTGAAAACCTGTAAATCCCAGGATCTTGTTCTTTGTTCAGATCCTGCTTCTTCATCTGTTAGCAACATCAACACGCAAAATAACATCCAAAACAACATCCAGACCCAAAATAATGTTGATAATAGTGTCACCAACAATATTGTCGTTCTGAAGTTCCCTGATTGTGACGATGAGTTTGACTTCATTCGAGATCATATCACCACCAAGGAATTCCAAAGACTTTTCGATGTCAGCCGCCCCGAAATCGGGTTCCGACGTTTCGCTGCTGCTGTCATCAACAAAAAAGAGAATCGGATTGTCAAGAAAATAGACGCAAAAGCTAACCATAGCATGATCCATACAGGCGATGGAGAATGGGAGTTAGCCTTAGACAAAGACGTATTCCCACGTCTTACGTTCGACCTTTCGGTTTCTGCTTTAGGTGCGTTCAATGATAACAAGAAGAAAGCACGTCTTGTAAAAACAAATATGGATCGTATCTTTGCTTATTTGGATGCCGTCAACACGGAAAACGATGAGGAATACAGTGATGCCGTTCAACGTCTCAAGCTGATTATCGTCAATCTGACCAAGAAATGGGAAACCGAAGTCGTCTAGTGGTTCACGATTCCTGCCTCGGTGATACACGAGGTCTTATCATAGGTCTCAGGCATGTACGAATGAATCTCCCCATCATCGGCAATAAAGGATTCCCTTTGCAACCTCTTAGAGTATTTGAAAATAGATCGATTGATCTCTTCAGGTTGCGCCAACAACATCACAACGGCCGTTTGCAAGGGTGCATCTCCCCAACGGTAATAAAAGATGGATCCATCCATATCGATGGCTTTTACCAACGCTTTGACATCCTCGCGTTCCCAGAAACTGGTTTTGGTAATAAAGAAGTTGTTGTAATACATGATGGGCATCCATACAGTCATGGTCTCAGGCACCTCGAACGAAGGGTCTTTGGTGATGGATAGTAGAGTGCGGAATGGATGGAAGATAACAGACCGCATGGGGATTTCACGTTTCACAAACATCTTGCGAATGAACTCGGCGCGATCGGGGAACTGTTCATCCAGGAACTCTTTCATTCCATAGCAACAAATTCCACAGTCCACATGGACCATATTGGATGCATACACTAGTTTTTTCTCCTCTGCCCATCGGAAAAGGTCTTGATGAATCGGTTCCTCAATGATAGAGTCATCGTCCATGCGCATGACGTATTCATAACCCTTCGCATATTTGGGCATATGTATCAACCACCAACGACACATCATACGATACTTCTCGGACCTCCAATAAGGGACGGCGTGGGTAGAGATGCAACGTTCCATTTTGTCACGGTCGATGTGAGAGGGGAGTATGAAGTCTTCGGGGTCTAGAGCGACAAAGGTGACCAGAGATCGACACGAAGCTCGGACACTCAGGAGAATCTCCCGTTGACTACGAGCATCGAAGTCTCCTTCGTGGAGGATGAGGACAGGATATTTATGGGCTTCATTGAAGTGCTTGAACAAGAAGTAAAGGGTGGTTTTGAGATAGGTACGCCGTACTTCATTGTTTTGCGTGAGAATGAGAATTGCGGCTTTCATCTTCAACTGTTGGTTTCAACCATTGGTGGCTTTATATCACCTCTTGGGCAAAAAATGATTTAAGGACGTGGATTCATGAATATTATTGGAACAACGAAAGTAGCTTGGAGAAAACACCATCATTGTCGGTTGTCGTGGCAGGAGCAGGCGCGGTAGCTACCGTAGTCGTAGTAGTTGGGGCAGTCGCGACAGGCTCTGCTGGCTTCTCTGGCGTTGTAGTAGTCACGGGAGTAGTGCGTGGGTTTTGTACAGACAAGTTCGAGAATGGCGATGCACCAGCTACTTTCTCCGCATCCGTAGGAGGATAAATATATGTCCTCGACTTACTCGACACCACAGCTTCCTCTGAACTCGGACCAAACTTGTTCAAAGACAATGGACTACACTTCTTCAAGGTGTCCGATGCCATCGGAGGAGCTCCGTTTTCCTCTTGCATCTTAATACTCCACTTGGAATACCTCGCCACTGGATTCGGTGTGGAAGTCTGTTCCTCCACAGGGATGGTACATTGGGACAGTTGTTCCTGTAACTGTGCCAAACTTGCCTCTGACTCCTTCAACTTGTTCTCCACAAACAAAGCACGTGCCGTCGCCTCTGCCAAACTCTCTTGTGCTTGATTAATCACTTGATTCAAACCCCCCGATTCACGAATAAAGTAGTCATTCAAACGTATGATGTCCGATTGTACCAAAGCAACCTCTTTATGGAAGACAAACGCCCGCAAATGGAAATCCCAAGCCTTGTTGCGATTGATGGAAACCGCCGTATTGCCGAGACGAATGTTCACCTCCTCATTCAAGGATTTCTTGAAAACACCATTGCTACCAATATAGAAACGAATCTCCTTACTCTCCTTGTTGAACACCAAAGTATACAACGTGTAGTTGCCATTGGATAGCAAAGTAGAAATAGGAATGTCCCAGCGGTAGGAAGTTCCACGGTCCCCCAAGATAATGTCGATCGTTGCGGTAGCCGCTGTCTTTTGTTCCACAGAAACCAATACATGATTCGGACTCTCCGCAAACATCTCCCAAAGGTAGATACGCTCATAGTTACTAAAATTCAATGTGTTCCAACGTCCAAAGAAGGAAATTGTGAAAGAAGGCAAGGTATAGTCGTTCTCAGACAGGCGGAAGTTCTCCGAAGGAGGTCCCATCAACGTAACACCCTTCATAGGAAGTCCCTTGCGGTCACCATTGTCCAATGAATCAGGAAGTGTCACCAAGTTATCCTTGGCAATGCTAAAGTCATTCAAATTCATCATATTTCTCCAAAGGTTGTCATTCTTCACATACACTGGCACAAGCTCCTCTACTCCCGCTGCATTCTTACGAGGCAATTTCAAACTGAAAGAGGATAGATATGCAAACACCTTATTGTTGGTGGCCGTGTATTGTGGGAAAGTGTTCACAAAGTTTGTAGCTACAGATGTCATCTCATTGTAATCCGCAGATTTCAATGTGGATGCAGCTGTACTTGTAGTGGTCGTTGTAGTCGCAGCAACAGGAGCCGTGGCGGTCGTCGTAGTTGTCGTAGAAGTGGTAGGTGCTGCGGTCGTTGTCTGGAATCGCTCCAACGCTCTAGATTGTTGATAGTATATATAAACCAAAAATACACCAATTAGCAGTGCTGTCCAATATGGTGCTGATTTCATCCCTGCTAAACCACGAGGAATTTTTCTCGTACAAATCGATATAAGGCGCCCATGGTATGATCATTCAAAATGGCCGCAGAAGACAGTCATTCCGAATTCAGTGATCTTCACTCTGAGGAGGAAGACATCGAAAACGTCATCAAAAATGAGCCTCTATTCTATGTTCTTGGTCAGTTCCTAAGCACTCCTGATGGGAAGAACATCACCACGGTACTCCAAGACCTTGTCCAGGAGCTCAAGGAAATTAAGCTGTTGCTTTCTTCTTCGGGAAGAACCGCTTAGGACGATCTCCTGAAGGGGGTTTCAAGTCTTTGATCTCCTTATAAGTGATTGTTCCATCTTGCACACTGTCCCACAGTTCTTTAGGTAAAACAATATTCACTTGATCTTCTTTCACATATAATCCATAACGTCCCAGATGAATCTCTCGATTGCCCTCTTCAAACTTCATTGGCAAACGGAATAGGAATTGCACATCCCTTTCTGTTAACTCTTCCATGGTCTTGTTGCGCCAACGCAAGTAGGGCATCATCGATACAAAACGTTCTTGTTGTGTATGGAACAAGGCAGGTCCGTATCGCGTTTGCACCACCTGTACCCGAATCCTTTCAAATTCGCGTAGTACATTCTTGGGCCGCAAGGGTGCCTTCTCCTCCACAATCCCCTCTTGTTTCTTTCGGTTTGCTTCTTTCCTCTTCTCTGCAGCAATCTTCTTATGGTCTGCTTGTGCCTCTTCGATGGATGCATGGAACTTTTTGTAGAATTCACTCAACACCTCTTTTTTCCGTAGTTTGGCTTCACTTAACAAGTCCAACATCTCTTCCATTCTGGCTGTAAACTCCGTCTCCAGTAGATAAGGTGTAATGGTACCCAAGTACTCCACCACTCGCTCTCCCAAACTGGTCGGTACAAATCGATCCGATTCCTTCCCTCCCAATGAAATAGTCTCCTCTTCCATGGTCACCTCCCCCTTTTCCAACGTATACGTATTGACATGAACCGTTGCTTGGGTTGGATTTGGCCCCTTGAGGACATATCCCTTGCTGAACAACTTGTCAATAATCGTCGCATACGTCGAAGGTCTTCCAATCCCCACTTGCTCCATCGCTTTCACCAAAGTGGGCTCATTGTACAAAGCAGGTGGACGATCCACATCTCCAGGAGCTTTGAATCCCTTCGGTTTCACTTCCACTTTCTGCTTGGCCAACAACTCTGCCCACTTTTTCAAATCCCCAGGATTCGCCTTCTGATCAGGTTGATACACTTTCAAAAATCCCTCTTCGATCAATACACTGTACTTTCCTCGAAACACAATATCACAACAATTTGAAGTAATTGAATGAATGACATCTGCATAGACTGCAGGGGTCATTTGGGATGCCACGGCCCGTCGCCATATCAAGTCATACAACTTGCGATGTGTGACGGTCATGGCATCTCCTTCTAGGTCCTTGCTGAGTGTAGCTACATTGCTGGGACGAATGGCCTCGTGGGCTTCTTGTGCATTCGCCGCTTTGGTCTTGAAATCCCTCCTATGCACCTCTCTCTCCCCGAATGTCTTTTGAATATACTGAACGATCATGGTTTTTGCATCCTCGGATAAAGCTGTAGAATCAGTTCGCATATAGGTAATGTATCCACTTTCATAAAGACCTTGTGCAAGTTGCATGGTTCTCTTGGCGGGGAGTCCAAGTCGAGTGTAGGCTTCTTGCTGCAGTGAAGAAGTTGTGAAAGGCGCACTTGGACTTTTCTTAGATTCTTTCTGTGTAAACTCTGCAATCCATGTTGCTGCCGATCCTTTCTTTGCAAACGAACGAAGCAGTTTACGTACTTCTTTTTCCTCGGACCAGGCGGCAACTTTGTTGTCTGGGCTATATGCCTTGGCTTCCAATTCTGCTTTGGTGCTGGCCAAATAGAAGAGACCTTGAAGGGTCCAGAAGGGGGTAGCTACATGATCTTTAGCTTCTTGGGCGCGATCCACCAACATCTTGAGAGTCGCACTTTGCACACGTCCTGCACTGAGTTTCGAAGTGGCAAAACGATGCCATAGCAAAGGAGAAAGCTCATATCCGACCACACGATCCAAGATGCGTCGTGATTCTTGGGCTTGGACTTTGTCTTCATCGATGGTTCTCGGGTGAAGGATGGCATCCCGCAATGCATTTTTGGTTATCTCAGAAAACGTGACCCGATGGGGTTTTTTGAGTTTGAGGACATTCTTGATATGATTGGCGATGGCTTCTCCTTCGAGATCAGGATCTGCGGCCAGCCAGATGACATCGGCGTCTTTGGCGGCAGCACGTAGTTTCGCAACCACACCATCTTTTCCAGGGATGGGGACATACGTTGCTTCCCATGTAGCTACATCCACACCCATTTCCTTGGCAGGAAGATCTTGAATATGTCCGAAAGAAGCGATGACATGAAAGGATCCTTTGCTTTTTAGCTCAGGGATACTATTCAAGTATTTTTGAATGGTTTTGGCCTTGGCCGCAGATTCTACAATTACCAAGTTCTTCATACCCTCTATGTTATAGACGATGTATTTCCTATCATTTTTTCATGCGAAAAAGTGACATCCATGGGAGAAGACATATATGACCTCATGGACTACATTCCAAGCATATTTACTCTGCATGTTTTGAATGTGGCCCATGTGACTGCTGAAGTGCCGAGCCCCAAGTGCTTCCAAACGCCAATCCCAAAAGTATCAGATGCTTTTGAAAGGGTGTGGATGTACAAGGAGTTCATTCGGTATTTCGGCAATCAGCATATGATGAATACGTTTCATAGGATGCTGGTCGGGTTGCAGGTACCTCCGTATGTGAAACGGCAGTTGTGGGATGAGTTCCATGCGGCGCTGTAAACATTTGATGTAGCTACAAATTTCTGACAACCTTTTGGTATACTGTCAACCTTTTGTAATTCAACTCAAAGATATGTAAAAAGAAGATCAATATACTGTCTCTAAAAATGTAGCTACAAGTTTCTCACAACTTTGTACTATCAGAGGAAGGATTCTATCTCTAAAAATGTAGCTACAAGTTTCTTACTACTTTCTAACATCGGAGGAAGGATTCTATCTCTGAAAATGTAGCTACAAGTTTCTCACAACTTTGTACTATCAGAGGAAGGATTCTATCTCTAAAAATGTAGCTACAAGTTTCTTACTACTTTCTAACATCGGAGGAAGGA
>JACCDZ010640743.1_pt1 | contig 24264 bp, 23 predicted proteins | sample 7449551 | NCBI WGS metagenome assembly JACCDZ01 (sample SAMN15323452, study PRJNA562643) | freshwater metagenome | isolation source: river surface water | place: USA:Blue River Watershed | collected 2017-08-18 | reverse complement strand
TGATAATCTCACGATATCTGTTGATTTCTTTTTTCTTCAAGTAATCCAACAAAGCTCTTCTTTTACCTACTAATAATACTAGTGAACGCTCTGTGTTATAATCGTGACGATTTTTTTTCAAGTGCTCTGTTAAATGGCTAATTCTATGTGTGAATAAAGCGATTTGACCTTCTGCAGAACCAGTGTTTTCTGCTTTTCCTCCGTGTTTAGCGAAGATTTCTTCTTTAATTTCTTTAGTTAAATACATTCCAATATTATTTAAATGATTCTTATGTATGTTATATAGCTATTATATAACGGTTGCAAAAGTAATATATATTTTTAAAAAAAACGAATTAAAAATGGGAAAGAATTCTAAAAAATAATTTATTGCAGGGTAATAGGTATAGTAAATCCAGTTTTAATGGGAATGCCTCTAAAATAAGAGGGAAGCCATTCGTTGTATTCAGAGATTAATTTTACAGCATTATTACTCACACCAAATTCATCTTTATTTAAAGGTGTAATATCTTGTATTTCTCCGTTTGTATCTATTACAAATGATAAATAGACAATGCCTTTTAAAGTTCCATTAATTTGATCAGGTATCTTCATGGAATTTCGGATGTAGTTATAAAAGTCTGATAGTCCTTTTTTGGGAGTAGCATTTATTCGAATTTGAGTATAATTATACTGTTTCTGAAATGAATCTGTACTTATTCCGGAGATTAGTTTCCCCATTGAGTAATATTCGATAAAATTTAATGTAGGTTCATGAGAACCTCCACTCCAAGAACCTTCTTTAAGATAGTTTTTTACAATACCTTTTGAAACAACTCCGTTTTCATCTTCTTCTACATACTCTCCCTCGCCGTCAATTACTTTTTGAACTTTATTTTCATCCCAAAATTGTAAAATTCTGGTCGTTTCAGTTTTCTTTTTTTTATCTTGAATAATTTCTATTTCCGATTTGATATTTCCATTTTCATACCATTCAAATTGTTTTCCATTTAATTGGTTTTTAGTATAATTAGCGATTTTCTTTTTATATCCATTTTCGTAATAGTAAATGCAAGAACCTTCTAGTATAAAGCTGTTTTTATTGCTTGTAGTCCCTCTCATTTCTTGTTTACCTGATTTATAGTAAATAGCCACGTCATATAGACGTTTATTTAGCATATATTCTTTTGTTACCCTAATGTATTTGTAGTTTTCTACATTTCCCAATCGTTTTAGAGAGTCTAAATAAATTACTTGGTCATTAGAATTCAACTGACTGTGTCCTAAAAATGAAATAAATAATATAAAAAAAGTAATGAATTGCTTTTTCATGGGGCTGGGATTTTTAAATATTGAAAAATTCAAAATAAATGAATTTTGTTTTTAAATCAATAACTGGATTGAATGGTAATAGGGAGCGAATACATTACTCGTACGGGTTCTCCTTTGAAAAGCCCTGGAACCCATTGGTCAAATTTTCTAATCACTCTTATAGCTTCGGCGCCAGTGCCATAACCAAGGTCTCGTATTATTTTGATATCAGCTGGTTTACCATCTTTATCTACAATAAAAGTGGCTAATATAACTCCTTTTAAACCCTGAACTAAAGGAGGATTGAAATTTTGGCCCACAAAACGATAAAAATCATCTATCCCATTTTTGGGCTTGGGGCGCTGAAAAACTTCATTATATGAAATTGTCACACCCGTAGAATCGATTCGTTTACCGGATATCAATTTCCCATTTTCAAATTGCTCTATGTAACGGAATTTAGGATTTTTTGATTCACCCGTCCATGTCCCGTCTTTACTATAGTTTTTTATTTTACCATTTGATTTGACACTCAACTTAGCATTATTGGAATTTGGGATACCTTCAATTTCTTCATATTCACCTTCACCATCGATTACTTTTTGTTCATTATTTGCATTCCAATAATGAATAATTTTGGTAGTTGAATTATTTGTTTTTTTATCGTGTACAACTTCGCTTTCTAGTTTGATCGAACCATTTTCGTACCACTCATATTGTTTACCGTTTATTTTTTTATCGGAATAGGTTTCCATTTTTTTTCGGTTACCGTTTTCATAGTAGTACACACAAGGTCCCTCAAAAGCCATGAAAAACTTATTAGTTGTTTGTGCTCGTCTCTCTATTTTTCCAGATCGGCTGTAAAAAGCTACATCATAAAGTTCTTTCTCCTCTGCAAAATCTTTAATAACTCGTATGAATTTATAATTTTCTTCAGTTCCAATATTGTTTAAAGAATCTAAAAAAACGGCATCGTCATTTGGCCCTATTTGGCTAAAGCCAAATAGAGAAGAAAAAAATATTAAAATAATCGTGATTTGGAATTTCATGGGACAAATAATTAAATTAATATAAGGTAGCTATTTCACTATTTACAAACTCTAAAAAGCGTTCGTCTTCAGCAGTAAAAGGATCTAAAACATGACTGTCAATATCAATTTGCCCAATATTGATTCCGTTGACAAATAGTGGTACCACAATTTCTGATTTCACGGTAAAACTGCACGCAATATAATTGTCTTGAGCAGCAACATCTGGCACTACAAAGTTAGCATTGGATTCGGCTACTTGACCGCAAATACCTTTTCCAAAAGGAATTACCGTGTGGTCGGTTGGAGCGCCAACATAAGGCCCTAAATGCAATGTTTTGTTTTCATGATTGGCAAAATAAAAACCTACCCAATTGTAATGCGTTACATTTTCGTTTAGTAATTGACAAATAGCTAGTAGTTTTTCGTCTCTTGAAGGTTGGTTATTTGAAATGATTGCTGAAACTTTCGGTTGTAATTCTTGAAATGTCATGGCTTTGATTTTAATACAAAAGTATAAATTAATTGTATACTAGAATTGTAATTATACGGTACTAATTAAATTAGACTAACATTAACACTATTTTAATTCGAAAAGCTAAATTGTTAATTAAATTTGCAGTATGGATTACAAGAAATGCATCGGTTTATGTTTAGCGTTACTACTATTGGTTTCCAATATTGGTTTAGCATTTAACGTGCATTATTGTGGTGGGAAAATAGCAACTGTATCTGTTCGAACGCACGACAATAGAGTTAGTTCTGAAAAGGGTTGTTGCGCCAAAAAAGTGATTGCCAAAGACTCCTGTTGTAAAAACAAAACGGTTCATTTTCAAAAAAAATCAGACGATGCGACTCTGAAAGCCTATTCATTTGCGCCTTATATAGCTTATCTAGTTCCTGAAATCAAAAAGGAAATAGTTACCACTCAAGCTACTTTTATATCCCAAGCGATTTCGACTTATTATTGTGATGCGCATGCGCCGCCACTCTTTAAGTTGTACCACCAATTTATTTTCTACGCCTGATTTTTATTGTTTTTAAAAGTCAAGTCTTTATATGACTTGAAGTTTATTTTTTAAACATTAAAATCATATTAAATGCAAAAATCAATCTTGTTTTTTGTGCTTTTTTTAATTGCCGTTCCTGTTTTTGCTCAGCAAAAGTTGGAAGAAGTAAAAATTGTCAAAAAGCGTAAAGGACTTCAGAAGTCGTTTACAGTTACAGGTAATACTACTTTGGTTACCAGTAAAGAATTGCTCAAAGCCGCTTGTTGTAATTTGGCGGAAAGTTTTGAAACCAATCCATCAATTGATGTGAATTTCTCGGATGCACTAACCGGAACCAAACAAATCAAAATGTTGGGTTTGACTAGTCCATATTTGCTAATTGCCGAAGAAAATATTCCTTCGGTTCGGGGTGCTTCGCAAGCGTATGGTTTGTCATTTACACCTGGTACTTGGGTAGAAAGTATCCAAATTACCAAAGGAGCGGGGAGTGTGGTCAACGGATACGAAAGTATTTCAGGTCAAATCAATACAGAACTTATCAAACCTATTAATGACATTCCGTTTTTTTTGAATGTGTACGGTTCAACCGATTCTCGATTTGAATTGAACACGCATTTTAACACCCATCTTTCGGATAAATGGAGTAGTAGTTTGTTCTTGCACGGGAATACCCGAACAGCGAAAATGGATAAAAATGGCGATGGTTTTATGGATAATCCTTTGGCAAAACAAATCAATATTTTGAATCGATATCAATATTACGATGCCGAAAAAGGTTGGGTGAGTTTTATCAATTTCAGGTACATGAATGATAAAAAACAAATGGGTCAAATGAGTTTTAATCCCAATATTGATAGAGGGACAACTAATTTTTGGGGTTCAGAAATTAATACGGAACGTTTGGATGTGTCAACCAAACTGGGTTATGTTTTTAAAGATATGCCGTATCAAAGCATTGGTTTTCAAAACGCATTTACTAGCCATAATCAACAGTCGTATTTTGGGTTAAACCAATACAACATCAAGCAAAACAGTTATTATTCGAACCTGATTTTTAATTCAATTATCAATACTACCATGCATAAGTTTGCTACGGGTTTGAACTTTACGTTGGATAATTATCAAGAATTAGTTACTGTCAAAGATTGGAGTCGAACGGATAATTCAATTGGCGCTTTTTTTGAGTATACCTACGATAATGATGATAATTTGAGCTTGATTTTGGGAGGAAGAATTGACAATCATAATCGATTGGGAACATTTGCAACTCCTCGTTTGCACATGAGATACAATCCTTGGGAGAAAGCCGTATTTCGATTTTCAGCAGGAAGAGGCAAACGAAGTGCTAATATTTTCGCAGAAAATCAATCGCTGTTTGCGAGTTCGAGAGTTTTTTCTATTTTGGATACCAATGGAAAAACCTATGGTTTGAATCCTGAAATTGCTTGGAATTACGGAGGAAGTTTTACGCAGTCATTTTTACTTTTTGGCAAAAACGCTGATGTTACTCTTGATTGGTATCGAACCGATTTCCAGAATCAAGTAGTGGTGGATGTAATGCAAAGTCCGCAACAAGTGCTGTTGTATAATTTGAAAGGCAAATCATTTGCGAACAGCTTTCAATTCGAATTCAATTACGAAATAACTAAAAACCTTCGTTTGCGTTCAGCTTACAAAATGTACGATGTGCAAACGGATTATCTTTCAGGGACTTTCCAAAAACCGTTGCAAGCTAAAAATCGGTTCTTTGGAAATATAGAATACGAAACCGCAACCACTGCTAATTCGCAAAACTGGAAAATTGATTTCACTTACAATTGGATTGGAGCACAACAATTGCCCAACACGCAATCGAATCCAAATACCGATCGTTTAGCTGAATTTTCTTCTTCCTATTCTTTGATGAATGCCCAAATAACCCGTGTGTTTTCGTCTGTTTTTGAAGTCTATGTTGGTGGAGAAAATATCGGAAATTTTACACAGCCAAAAGCAATTTTGGGTGCCGAGAATCCTTTTGGGTCAACTTTTGACTCTTCCATTGTGTATGCGCCAATTTTTGGTCAGATGTATTATGCAGGCTTACGGTTTAAGATTAAATAAATGACAATATCAAATTCAAAAATCAAATTCAAAAATCAAATTCAATATCAAAATTTAAATATAGAAAACATGAAAAAAATAATTGTACTAGTATTTTTAGTATTTGCAGGACTTTCTGTTCAAGCACAAGTGAAAAAGAATAAAAATGCAAAATATGTTACAGAAGTAAATGGAAATTGTGAGCAATGTCAAAAACGAATTCAGAAAGCTGCTTTTTCAGTTGTGGGAGTAAAATCAGCAGTTTGGAATATTGAAACGCACCAATTGAGCGTAATTCTAAACGAAGAAAAATGCACGCTTTTGGAAGTAAAGAAAGCCATTGCTAAAGTCGGTCACGATACCGATGAGGTAAAAACAACTGATGCAACCTATGAAAATTTACATCATTGTTGCTTGTATGATAGAAAGGAATAAATGAATAAGAGAGCGTTAATAAAAGTTTAAATGCTACCTATAAATTGTGGTTGCGCTAAATTATTCTTACTTTCACACCCTAGATATTAACTAAATACTACTGTATGAACAATTTTGATTGGACACAATTATTGAATCCGGAGTTTTACATTACGCTATCAATTGGAGGGGTTCAAGTTGGGTTATATATTGTTTTATTTATCATTTTTGCTGAAACGGGTCTTTTTGCAGGCTTCTTTCTTCCTGGAGATAGTTTGCTTTTTTTGTCAGGAATCTACAGTGGGGATTTGGTAGGAAATGTTGTTGCAATTGACAATGATTTTATTAATGTAACCCTTCTGGCTTTGTTGATTTCAATTTCAGGAATTGTTGGAAATACAGTTGGCTATTGGTTTGGAGCCAAAAGCGGCTATTATTTATTCAAAAAAGAAGATACATTTTGGTTCAAGAAAAAATACCTTTTACAATCCAAAGACTTTTTTGAAAAGTATGGTGGTAAAGCCATTATTTACGCCCGTTTTTTACCTATTTTCAGAACTTTCGCACCAATAGTTGCCGGAATAGTTTCTATGGATAAAAAGAAATTCATGTTCTTTAACACTTTGAGTTCGTTTTTATGGGCTTTTGTGTTAGTGTTTTCTGGGCATTATCTTTACGGTGTCTTTTTAGGATTTGGAATCGATTTGAAAGAACATATAGAAATGATTGTGATTGGAATTATTCTGATTTCCACTTTTCCCGTTTTCTTGAAATTATTAAAAAAGCGACCTCAAGATAAGTAATATAAAAGCAAAAAAAATCCGAAGTGAAAACTTCGGATTTTTAATTTAAATACTTACTTCGTACTTCGTATATCGTACTTCATATATCGTACTTCGTAAATAGTATTACATCATTCCTGGCATACCTCCGCCCATTGGACTTGGTGCCGATTCTTCTTTAATGTCGATCAAAGCACATTCTGTAGTCAAGATCATTCCAGCAACAGAAGCTGCATTTTCTAAAGCTACACGAGTTACTTTTTTAGGATCAATGATTCCAGCTTTTAACATATCTACATATTCGTCTGTTTTAGCGTTGTAACCAAAATCACCTTTTCCTTCAGCTACTTTTGCTACTACTACAGAACCTTCTAAACCAGCATTTTCAACGATAGTTCTCAAAGGTGCTTCTACAGCACGAGATACGATTTGGATTCCAGTTGCTTCGTCAGCATTGTCGGCTTTAACTTTACTTAAAACTACTTTTGCTCTTAATAAGGCAACACCTCCACCAGCAACAATTCCTTCTTCAACTGCAGCACGAGTAGCGTGAAGTGCATCGTCTACACGGTCTTTTTTCTCTTTCATTTCTACTTCAGAAGCAGCTCCAACATATAAAACAGCAACACCTCCAGCTAATTTAGCCAAACGTTCTTGCAATTTTTCTTTATCATAGTCAGATGTAGTAGTTTCCATTTGACCTTTGATTTGGTTCACACGGTTTTTGATAGTATCCGCATCACCAGCGCCACTTACAATAGTAGTGTTGTCTTTGTCAATGGTAACTCTTTTTGCAGTACCCAACATATCAATAGTGGTGTTCTCCAAAGTGTATCCTCTTTCTTCAGAGATTACTGTTCCACCAGTAAGGATAGCAATATCTTCTAACATCGCTTTTCTTCTGTCTCCAAAACCAGGTGCTTTAACAGCAGCGATTTTTAAGGCACCACGTAATTTGTTAACTACTAAAGTAGATAACGCTTCACCGTCAACATCTTCAGCAATAATCAATAATGGTTTTCCAGATTGTGCTACTGGCTCTAATACAGGTAGTAATTCTTTTAAAGAAGATACTTTTTTATCGTATAATAAAATGTACGGACTTTCTAATTCCGCTTCCATTTTTTCTGGGTTAGTTACAAAGTAAGGAGAAAGATATCCTCTGTCAAATTGCATACCTTCAACAACGTCTACAAAAGTATCTGTCCCTTTAGCTTCTTCAACAGTAATAACACCTTCTTTTCCTACTTTTGCGAAAGCATTAGCGATTAATTCACCAATAACTTCGTCATTATTAGCAGAAATAGAAGCAATTTGTTTGATTTTTTCAGAATCACTTCCTACTACTTTAGCTTGTTTAGTTAAGTCTTCAACAATAGCCTCAACTGCTTTGTCAATTCCTCTTTTTAGATCCATTGGATTCGCTCCAGCAGCAACGTTTTTCAAACCTTCTTTTACGATTGCTTGTGCTAAAACTGTTGCAGTTGTAGTTCCATCTCCTGCTAAATCATTGGTTTTAGAAGCCACTTCTTTCACCATTTGAGCTCCCATATTTTCTAATGGGTCTTGCAATTCGATTTCTTTTGCAACAGTAACACCATCTTTAGTTACGTTGGGTCCGCCAAAAGCTTTTCCAATAATAACATTACGTCCTTTAGGTCCTAAAGTTACTTTTACTGCATTTGCTAATGCATCAACACCACGTTTTAATCCGTCACGTGCTTCAATATCAAATTTTATATCTTTTGCCATTTTAATGTTTATTTGTTGATTAGTGTATTTGTAAAGTTGATTTAGATAATTGCTAGAATATCGTCTTCACGCATGATTAAATAATCTTTACCTTCTAATTTTAATTCGGTACCAGCGTATTTTCCGTAAAGAACGGTATCGCCAACTTTTACAGTCATAGCGTGATCTTTAGTTCCGTTACCTACGGCAACAACAGTCCCTTTTTGTGGTTTTTCTTTTGCAGTATCTGGAATAAAAATTCCTGAAGCAGTTTTTGTTTCTGCTGCGACTGGTTCAATTAGAACGCGGTCTGAAAGTGGTTTAATGTTTAATCCCATGATGTTATGTTTTAAATTTATTTTAAATGAATGATTGTCTTATTTCAGAAATTGTGCCATCCTATTTTTACTGACATTTTTTCCTAAAAAAAATGCCAGCTTTGTCAGGCTGGCATTTTCGTTTATTTTAAAGTGCTTATTTTGTAGCTGGAGCAACCGGAGTAGCAGGTGTTGCTGGAGTTGTAGCAGCAGGAGCTTCCGTTTTCTCAATAATTTTAGAATCAGTATCACTTAAAGCACCAGTAAAGCTTAAGCTTGAAAGTAAAATAAGTGCAATCAAAATAGTTGCTAATGTCCAAGTACTTTTATCTAAAAAGTCAGTAGTTTTTTGTACACCACCTAACATTTGAGATCCACCTATTGAAGAAGATAACCCGCCTCCTTTAGGGTTTTGAACCATGATTACTACTACCAATAGAAAGCAAACTATTGTAATTAAAACTAAAAAAATTGAAAATGTGCTCATTGTTAATTATTGTTATTTTGTTGTAAAATCTTTATATCCGAAATACGGTCTGCAAAGAAACTAATTTTTTCTGGATATTTCAAAATTAATATTTCATAAGCTTGAATTGCTTTTTGATATTTTTTTTGTTCTAAATACACTTTAGCTAACGTCTCGGTCATTAACATAGAATTATCGTCTTTGTTTAAATCAAAACTTCTGCTTGCTGTTGTTTCTTGTTTTACGGCAGGAATTTTCGGATTGGTTTCGATAAATTTATCAATCAACTCCAGTTTTTTCTTTTGAGTTTCATTCAAAGTAACAGCTGTAGTAACGCTTTCTTTCTCTCTAACGATGGGTTGAATTCTAGATAATTGCAACCATTCTTGAAATGAATGTTGCTCATTTGTTGTGAAATCTAACGGTTTGCCGATTTCTAATTTTTCTGTAGCAATTTTGATTTCTGCTGTTTCGTCAGTGTTAGCTTCTTTTATAGATGTAAGTATAGATGCTTCAAGCGTTTCTTTGACTTCTTGTTTTTCTTGCAAAATAACAACTTCGCTATCAATTACATTAATATCAAGAAGTTCCAATACTTTTTTGTCGTAATAGCCTTTTTGAATTGCAGTAAAAGTATTTGAAGTAATAAAATCAAATAAAACAGTTCGATCTGTTGTATGAGCTGCAGTAACTTTTAGCGCATGATTGTATTTGAAACTATTTTGATTGTATAAACCTTTTAAACGTAATGCTCTTGCACTTTGAAAATAGGGAAAATCTTCTAAAACATGTGTCAAAGATTCTGTTTGCTTTTCGTTGATAGCATCGGGTTTATTAATTAAAAAAGTATAATCGGTTACATTCATAAAGTCAATTTGTTTATTTGTAAATTCGGATATTTGTAAATTCGGATATTTGTAAATTGGAAACACCAAATAAACAAATCACCGATTACTCATTCTAATCTACCATTTGGCTAACGATTCATTAAATATATCTTGCGTAATTCTTTCGAAAATTTCATCCAAAGCTTTGTTTAATGTAGTGCCATTAAGCTGTGTTGTGGCTGGGTAATCATAATAGAATTCAAATGTTTTTTCAAAATCGTCCTTTTCTGTTTTTTTGTTAGCAAACCTAACATTTACTCTAATTTTTAAACGGTTTTGAGACGCTTGTTGGTCAGCAGTTGCCGTCATTGGACTTATTCTGTAATCTACAATTTCTCCTTCATAAGTTAAATCAGCGCCATTTTTAACCAAGTTTAAATTGGTTTGATTTTGAATTAAATCCTGAAGTGTTAAAGTAAAAGTACGATCAATTCCAGGCTCAATGATTTCGGAATTATTTTGAAAAAAGTTCACTTGGAATGTTTTTGCTTCAATTTTTCCAGTCCCAGTGAAATTATAGACGGAGCAACTTGAAAATCCAAATACGATTAATACAATATATAGGTAATAAATGTTTTTCATTTTTCTTTTTAAAAACCCAAAGATATTCAAAATCAATTGATAAATATTATAGGTCAAATTGTTTTATTTTTCGGTACAGCGTACGTTCTGAAATTCCCAATTCATCAGCCGCTGCTTTTCTTTTTCCTTTGTTTTTTTCCAAAGAGCGTTTGATCATTTCGATTTCCTTTTGTTCTAATTTTAAAATTTCTTCTTCGGCTTCAATAGTTTCTGCAAAAAGATAGTTGTCTTCTTCATCATCTTCATAAACTGTTTCTTCTTTAGGGACGTTCAAAATGGCAGCTCTAGGTGTCTCTTCAAAATGGATTTCATTATCGCTTTCTTGAGTTCCGTAGATTTTCTTAATGAGATTCTGATTGGTTTCTTGTACTTTAGAACTGCCGTTTTTCATCAACTCCAAAGTCAATTTTTTCAAATCATGCAAATCACTTTTCATGTCGAAAAGGACTTTGTACAAAATTTCTCTTTCGGTATTAAAATCGCTATCGCTTTTTTTATCACTTACTACAGAAGGTAAATGGGTTCCTTCAGTAGGTAAGTAGGATTGCAATGTTATTGCATTGATATCGCGACTAGTTTCTAAAACAGAAAGTTGTTCGGCTACATTTCTTAATTGACGGATGTTACCACTCCAGCGAAATTTTTGTAATAGTTGAATCGCATTTTCGTCCAATTTCAATGGAGGCATTTTATATTTGTGTGCAAAATCTGCTGCGAATTTTCGAAACAACAAATGTATATCTTCTTTGCGTTCGCGCAATGGCGGTAAGCCAATATCAACAGTGCTTAAACGGTAATATAAATCTTCTCTGAATTTTCCTTTTTCGATTGCATTGAATAAATTTACATTGGTTGCAGCAACAATTCGAACGTTAGTTTTTTGTACTTGTGATGAACCTACTTTAATAAATTCTCCGTTTTCCAAAACACGAAGCAAACGAACTTGTGTAGTTAAAGGCAATTCGCCAACTTCATCTAAGAAAATGGTTCCGCCATTGGCTACTTCAAAATAGCCTTCACGTGTATTCGTAGCTCCTGTAAAGGCTCCTTTTTCGTGACCGAAAAGTTCACTGTCAATAGTTCCTTCTGGAATTGCACCACAGTTTACGGCAATGTATTTTCCGTGTTTTCGATGCGACAGAGAATGGATAATTTTTGGAATACTTTCTTTTCCAACACCACTTTCCCCAATCACTAATACCGAAATATCGGTAGGAGCCACCTGAATTGCTTTTTCTATGGCACGATTTAATTTTGGGTCATTCCCAATAATCTCAAAACGTTGTTTTATTGATTGAACTGTTTCCATATTTTATTTTTTATGCCACTGATTAAATGATTCAAAAGGATTATTTGATCAATAGTTTTATTTATTAACGATTGAATTGATTTTAGATTACAAATCTCTTGTGTTGTAAAGATTTGGTTTGAAAATTCACTAATAATCCAATTTCTGAATCCGCTAATTTTATATAGTTTAATATTTGTGCTGTATGTTCATTTGACAATTCTTTCACTGCTTTTATTTCCAAAATAATATCTCCATTTACTACGAAATCAGCATAGAATTTGTGAGGCAGAAATTTTCCTTTATACTCAATTATAAATTCTTTTTCTCTTTCAAAAAAAATATTGTTTTCTTTTAATTCAATTTCAATTGCATCCTTATAAATAATTTCTAATAAACCAGGACCAAGGTTTCTGTGAACTTCCATACAGATGCCGATGATTTTATAAGTTTCTTCCTCTCTATAATGTGACATAATTAAATTATTATTTATTTAAAAAATCCTTAAAATCATAATAATCTGTGGTAGAAAATCAATTCATTTCACTTAAACCAACTGCTTCTCCTTTAAGAGTTCCGCTGGTACATGACGTGATTTTTACATTGACAAAATCACCTATTCTGTAATTTTCTTTTGGAAAAACTACTGTGATACTTTGTGAATTTCGTCCTGAAAACTCATCTTTTGATTTTTTAGATACCTTTTCAACCAAAACTTCTACAGTTTGTCCGATGAATTCTTCAGATCGGAACCAAGCGTGTTTTTGTTGTAAGTCAACAATTTCTTGCAATCGTCTTGCCTTTGTTTCTTCGGTAACATCGTCTTCCATTTTGCGTCCAGCCAATGTGCCTGGGCGTTCGGAATACGAATACATATAGCCAAAGTTATATTTTACATACTCCATTAAACTCATGGTGTCTTGATGATCGGCTTCGGTTTCTGTTGGAAAACCGGCAATCATATCCTGAGAAATGGAACAATTCGGAATTATAGTTCTAATTTTATCAATCAATGTCATGTATTCTTCACGCGTATGCAAACGGTTCATTTCCTTTAAAATGCGATTGCTTCCAGACTGAACGGGTAAGTGAATGTGTTTACAGATATTAGGGTATTTTGCAATTACGTGTAATACTTCTTCATGCATATCTTGTGGATTGGATGTAGAAAATCGGATACGCATTTTAGGAAAAGTAACTGCTACCGTTTCTAATAATTGCTCAAAACGAATGGCTGTAGCTTTTTGCATTTCGCTTGCGTTTTCAAAATCTTTTTTCAATCCGCCGCCATACCATAAATAACTATCTACATTTTGTCCTAACAAGGTGATTTCTTTAAATCCGTTGTCCCACAAATCTTTAATTTCTTTCATGATACTTTGTGGTTCACGACTGCGTTCACGACCACGAGTGAAAGGCACTACGCAAAACGTACACATATTGTCGCAACCACGAGTGATTGATACTAAAGCAGTGATTCCATTGCTCATTAAACGAACTGGTGCAATATCGCCGTAAGTTTCTTCTTTGGAGAGAATTACATTGATGGCATCACGTCCTTCTTCAACTTCAGCTAGCAAGTTGGGTAAATCTTTATAAGCATCTGGACCAACAACTAAATCGACTATTTTTTCTTCTTCTAAAAATTGACTTTTCAAACGTTCAGCCATACAGCCTAAAACGCCCACTTTCATTTTGGGATTGATTCGTTTTACAGCATTGTATTTTTCCAAACGCTTCCGAATAGTTTGTTCTGCTTTATCACGTATAGAACAAGTGTTGACTAAAACCAAGTCGGCTTCTTCTAATATTTGAGTGGTGTTGAAACCATTATCAGATAAAATAGAAGCTACGATTTCACTATCTGAAAAATTCATAGCGCAACCGTAACTCTCAATGAAGAGTTTTTTTGTATTTTCCTTTTTATGTTCTAAAACAAGACTTTCACCTTGTTTACTTTCTTCAATTACTTTTTCCATGTTCATTTTTCAAAGTGCAAATATACGTCAAATTACAGAAATATGACAAGATGGCAGTTGAACTTTTAACAGTATTTTAATGTCTTTAATAAAATAAAATTAAAGACTGTATTTTAAAAGTACATATTTAATTAATTCATTTTGCCGCTTCCAGTTTTAAATAAATAATGTACCGTTAAAAAGCGTTTTTAGTCGATAAAATTTACTTTTAAAATTTAAAAAACATAAAATTTAAAAAAATCACATACTTTTGCACCTTCAAACAAACGGGATATGGCAAAGAATTTAGTTATAGTGGAATCACCTGCAAAGGCTAAAACAATTGAAAAATTTTTAGGAAGCGACTTTCAAGTTGAATCAAGTTATGGGCATATTGCCGACTTGCCTTCTAAAGAAATTGGAGTAGATGTTGAAAATGGTTTCAAACCTAAATACGAAGTTTCTGCCGATAAGAAAGCTTTGGTTAGTAAGCTAAGAACTTTATCAAAAAATGCCGAAATGGTTTGGTTGGCTTCCGATGAGGACCGTGAGGGAGAAGCGATTTCTTGGCACCTATCCGAAGAATTAAAATTAGACAAAAAGAAAACGAAACGTATCGTTTTTCACGAAATCACAAAAACAGCTATTCTAAAAGCGATTGACAATCCACGTGAAATTGACTACAATTTAGTAAATGCACAACAAGCGCGTCGTGTTTTAGACCGTTTAGTAGGGTATGAATTATCTCCTGTTTTGTGGAGAAAAGTAAAAGGCGGACTTTCAGCAGGTCGCGTACAATCGGTATCTGTTCGTTTGATTGTAGAACGCGAACGTGAAATACAAAATTTCAAAGCGGTTGCAAGTTATTCAGTTACAGCTGAATTTACCAATGAAGCTGGAAAAACGGTAAAAGCGAAATTGCCAAAAAATTTCAATACTAAAAAAGAAGCCGAAGATTTTTTACAAAAAAATATAGGCTCTACGTATAAAGTAGGAGAGTTAGAAACCAAACCTACTAAAAAATCGCCTACAGGTCCATTTACCACTTCTACTTTACAACAGGAGGCAGCTCGTAAATTGTATTTACCTGTTGGAATTACCATGCAATTAGCTCAACGTTTGTATGAGGCGGGGTTGATTACCTATATGAGAACGGATAGTGTAAACTTGTCTAAAGAAGCGATGGATGCAGCTCAGGCTGAAATTATTAAATCCTACGGAAAAGAGTTCTCTAGACCACGAACGTTTACCAATAAAAGTAAAGGCGCTCAAGAAGCCCACGAAGCGATTCGTCCTACAGATATGTCGCGTCACACGGTAAATATTGATAGAGATCAAGCGCGTTTGTACGATTTGATTTGGAAACGAACTTTAGCTTCGCAAATGAGTGATGCCGAATTAGAGCGTACCAATGTTAAAATAGAAGCGAACAATCACAGCGAAATTTTTACCGCTTCAGGAGAAGTTTTGCTTTTTGAAGGTTTCTTGAAAGTGTATTTGGAAGGAAATGATGATGACGATGAAGAACAAGAAGGCATGTTGCCTGCGCTGAAAGTAAATGAGCGTTTAGAAAATAATTACATCACAGCGACTGAAAGATATTCGAGAGCTGCAGCGCGATATACCGAGGCTTCTTTAGTAAAAAAACTAGAAGAATTAGGAATTGGTCGTCCTTCGACTTATGCACCAACTATTTCTACCATTATCAACAGAAATTATGTTGAAAAAGGTAACCTAGAAGGTCAAGAAAGAAAATACACCCAATTGATTTTGCAATCAGGTAAGGTAGGCGAGAAAGTATTAAAAGAAAATACTGGTTCTGATAAAGGAAAATTAGTACCAACGGATATTGGAACTATTGTTACCGATTTCTTGGTGAAAAATTTCGGAGCTATTTTAGATTATAATTTTACTGCAAAAGTGGAGCAAGATTTTGACGAAATTGCAGAAGGAAATATAGAATGGGCTAAGATGATGCAAGAATTCTACGATAAATTTCACCCGAATGTGAAAGATGTAGAAGCTAATGCAGATAGAGAAAGTGGCGAACGAATTTTGGGTACAGATCCAGCTTCGGGAAAACCAGTTTCAGTTCGTTTAGGAAAATTTGGACCAATGGCTCAAATTGGTGATGCTGAAGATGAAGACAAGAAATTTGCGAGTTTAAAAATCGATCAAAATATTGGAAACATCACTTTGGAAGATGCTTTGAATTTATTTTTACTACCTAAAAATTTAGGGTTGTATAAAGGAGAAGAAGTTGAGGTGAGTAATGGACGTTACGGACCATATGTACGTCACGGATCCGCTTTCATTTCGTTGCCAAAAGGAGAAGACCCTTTAGATGTTTCAATGGAAAGAGCACAAGAACTAATTGATGAAAAAGCACAGGCTGATGCGCCAATTGCTACTTATAAAGGATTAGGTGTGCAAAAAGGAGTGGGGCGTTTTGGTGCATTTATTAAATGGGATGGTGTTTTTATTAACGTTAGTAAGAAATACAATTTTGACAATTTATCTCAAGCTGATATTGAGGAATTGATAGAAGATAAATTGCAAAAAAATATTGATAAGGTGCTGCATAACTGGGCAGAAGAAGGAATTCTTGTAGAAAAAGCCCGTTGGGGACGTTCAGTTATTACCAAAGGTAAAATCAAGATTGAATTGAGTAAAGATGTTGATGCAAGTAAATTGACATTAGAAGAGGTTCAAGAAATGATTGCCAAAAAAGCGCCTGCAAAGAAAACAGCAGCTAAGAAAGCGCCAGTCAAAAAGACTTCGGCTACAAAAAAACCAGCTACAAAAAAGAAATAATAAATGGAATTTGATTTTCTATCACCCCTAAACACTGAAATCCTTGATTATATTAAAGGATTGTCTTCCCAGCAATTGGGAAGTAAGGTAGTTTTACATACTTCGGAAGCGTTTCCAGAGGTAAGTAAAGTGTCTGTAGGGATTATTGGGGTCTTAGAAAATAGAGGAAACAAAAAAGGAAATCCTGATATTGACTTGATTGCAGTTCGAAAAGAATTATACAGTTTGTATCCAGGAAATTGGGATGTTTCGATAGCTGATTTTGGAGATATTTTAGCTGGAAATTCTGAAGAAGATACTTATTTTGCATTGAAAAAAGTAGCTTCCTATTTAATCAAAAACAAAATCATTCCCATTGTAATTGGGGGTTCTCAAGACTTGACCTACGCGCTATATAGAGGCTATGACGATTTAGAACAAATGGTCAATTTAGTTGCCATTGATAGTCAATTTGATTTTGGAAAAGAAAGCGATGTAGTTTCGGCTTCGTCCTATTTGACTAAAATTGTGATTGAAGAACCGAACAACTTATTTAACTATTGTAATATTGGGTACCAAACCTATTACAATTCTCAGGAAGAGATTGATTTAGTAGAAAAATTGTTTTTTGATGCCTATCGATTGGGTGAAGTGGCAAATAATATTGCCATTGCAGAACCTGTTTTTAGAGATGCCGATTTAGTGAGTATTGATATGAATGCGGTAAAATCATCGGATTCCGGGAATTTTACTCAATTTATTCCAAATGGTTTTAACGGAAAAGAAATATGTGCATTGGCTAGATATGCTGGTATTAGTGATAAGGTAACTTCTTTTGGAGTTTTTAATCATAATGATACTAAGCAGGAATCAGTGTTGATTGCACAAATCATCTGGTATTTTATCGAAGGGTTTCATTACCGATCTAATGAATATCCTTTTGGAAGTAGAGAGAATTATTTAAAATACATTGTTCCTTCAGAAGACGAGGAATTGATTTTTTATAAGAGTGATAAAACAGATCGTTGGTGGATCGAAATCCCATTTGTAACTAATGGTTATAATAAATTAAAAAGAAACACGTTATTACCCTGTTCATACGAAGAATATTTGATGGCTTGCGATCAAGAATTGCCAGAACGTTGGTGGAAAGCACAGCGAAAAAACAGCATTTAAAAACTTCAATTGTATAGCAAAAAGCTTTGTAAATAAAAAAATTGCATTTTAAAAAAATAATAAATAGGTTTACACATTGAAAAATAAAGAAAATATAACTCAAAATTATATGAAGAAGTTCATTGCATTTACAGCAATTTTGACACTACTAATTAGTTGCGGAAAATCTGGAGATAAAGGAGAATTGGTAGGGGCAAAAGGAGCCAAATGGCATCCTGAAAAACCATTCGGAATGTCTTTAGTTCCTGGTGGTTCATTCATTATGGGGAAATCAGATCAAGACTTAGCTGGGGTAGAAGATGCTCCTACTAAAACGGTTACTGTACCTTCATTTTACATGGACGAAACGGAGATTACAAACAACGAATACAGACAGTTTGTAGAATGGGTAAAAGATTCAACAATGCGCATGCGTTTAGCGATTTTAGCCGATTTGAATGGTCAAAAAGCTGGTGCAAACGGGAAAGGTAAAAATTCTGGAAGTATTGGGGACTTCGCATTTAATGATACTGATCCAGCTAAAATGACAGCTTACGAAAAATACATGTATGACAATTATTACAGTGTTGGAGTTGGAGATAATGAATATGCTGGTAGAAAAATAAATAAAAAGACAAAACTAATTAAGGATACAAGAAAGTATCCGGATGAGTACTACACTGAAGTTATGGATTCAATGTATTTGCCTTTAGAAGCGTCTTATAATGGACTTCGAACCATAGACGTAGACAAGTTGAAATTCCGTTATTCTTGGATGGATATTCAAGCTGCTGCAAAATCTAAAGGAGGCAAAAGACAAGATTTTATTAGAACAGAGCAAGTAAAAGTATATCCTGATACAACAGTTTGGATAAAAGATTATAACTATTCTTATAATGAGCCTATGCACAATGATTATTTTTGGCATAAAGCATATGGTGAATATCCCGTAGTTGGTGTAAAACAATCTCAAGCAGTTGCTTTTTGCGAATGGAGAACTTTGTATAAAAACATCTATGTGAAATCCAAAAAGAAAGGTAGAGATTTGGTAAACAAATTTAGATTACCATCTGAAGCAGAATGGGAGTATGCTGCAAGAGGAGGTTTGCAATCAGCTACTTATCCTTGGGGAGGTCCTTATACTAAAAATGACAGAGGTTGTTTCTTAGCTAATTTCAAACCCAATAGAGGTGATTATGCTGCGGATAATGCATTGTATACGGTTGAGGCAAAATCATTTGATCCAAATGGATACAATTTGTACAATATGGCTGGAAATGTAGCAGAATGGACAGCAACTGCTTATGATGCTGGTGCCTATGAATATGTTTCAACCATGAGTCCTAATGTTCAAGATCATAAAAACAAAAGAAAAGTAGTTCGTGGTGGTTCATGGAAAGACGTTGCGTATATGCTACAAGTTTCTACAAGAGACTATGAATATGCAGATTCTGCAAGAAGTTACATTGGTTTTAGAACAGTTCAAGATTATATGGGAACTCAAAAAATATCAACTAAAAAAGCTAAAAAATAATATAAATATAATCCCCTTTAAAAAAGAATAACATGGCATTAATTAACAAAAAAGTAATGAATTTCGCTTACGGTATGGGAGCGGCAGTAGTAATTGTAGGAGCATTGTTTAAGATCCAACACTGGACAGGAGCAAGTGAACTATTAGTTATTGGACTTTTAACAGAGGCGTTTATTTTTGCTTTATCTGCTTTTGATAAAGTGGATGATGAATTGGATTGGACGTTGGTTTATCCTGAATTAGCTGGAGGTGAAGCAAAACCAAAAGCAAAAAAGAAAGAAGATGCATCTGATGCAGATGGATTACTTTCACAAAAATTGGATACTATGTTGAAAGAAGCTAAAATCGATGGTGAATTAATGGCTAGCTTAGGAAATAGTATCAAGAACTTTGAATCAGCTGCAAAAGGAATTGCTCCAACAGTAGACTCATTGGCATCAACTAAAAAATACAGTGAAGAATTGACTAAAGCAGCAGCTCAGATGGAGTCGTTGAATAGTTTGTACAAATTACAATTAGAAAGTGCTACAGTAAATGCTGAAGCTAATAAAGATATTGCAGAAAATGCAGCTATGTTGAAACAACAAATGCAATCAATGACAGCTAATATTGCTTCATTGAACGCAGTATATGGCGGAATGCTTTCTGCAATGAGTAACAAAGGATAATAATTAGTTTTAAACTAAATTACTTTACTAACTAATTATTTAAAATAAAATGGCAGGAGGAAAATTAAGTCCTAGACAGAAGATGGTAAACCTTATGTATCTGGTTTTCATCGCAATGTTAGCTTTAAATATGTCCAAAGAAGTATTATCTGCTTTTGGATTGATGAATGAAAAATTTGATGCTGCAAATGTAAGCGCAGAGTCAATGAACGCTAGTATGTTGCAAGCGTTAGATAAAAAAGCAGGTGAAGATGCGCACTTTATTCAAGCAGCAGCCGATGCGAAAAAAGTAGCGAGTATTTCTAAAGAATTCTACGAATATTTAGGTACTTTAAAATCAGATGCAACTGAAGGTGTAGAAGTAGATGAGGAAACAGGCAAGTTACCTTATGAAGCTATGGATAAAGGAGCTGCTATTGACGAAGGTTGGTTTGAAGGAGACGGATATTCAGCAAAAGGTAATGATATAGTATCTGCTTTTTCTAAATATCTGGCCGACATGAAAGCTGCCGTTGGAAACAATAGTAAACTGAAAGGTGTTTTAGCTGAGATTGGAACAAAATTCTCTACTGCTGATGTAGTGGATGGTGAAGGCGTAACTAAAAAATATTTAGACTACCATTTCAAAGGTTTCCCAGCAATTGCTTCGTTAACTAAGATTACTTCATTTCAAAATGATGTGAAGAAAGCAGAGGCGGATATTTATAGTATTTTATTAGGAAAAGCAGCTGTTGAAGCCTCTTCTATGAAAAATTTTACTGCTTTGGTAGTATTGGATAAAAATGCGTATTACCAAGGAGAAAAAGTAACAGGTAAAGTAGTATTAGGTAAATATGATGCCAATACTAAACCAACTTCATTTCAAGGTCCTGGTAAATTAGAAAATGGTCAAGCAATTATTTCGTTAACTGCAGGAGCGGTTGGAGAACAAAAAATCAATGGTAAGTTTACCTTCGTTCAAGACGGAGAAACGATTCCATTGGCATTTGAAGGTAAATACGTGGTAATACCTCAACCAAACTCAGCAACGGTGTCTGCAGATAAAATGAATGTGGTGTATAGAGGAGTTGCTAATCCAATATCAGTATCCTTTGCAGGGGTTGCAGCAGATAAAGTTAAGGCTACTGGGCCTGGTTTGAAGCCTGTAGGTCCTGGTAAATATGTGATGAATCCTGGTGCAGGAAATGAGGCTGTAATCAATGTTGTTGCTACTTTACCAAGTGGGATAACTAAGACAGATAAAAAAGTCTTCAGAATTAAAGGAATTCCAGGTCCTGTAGGAACAATTAGAGGAGAAATGGGTGTAGTTAAAGGGCCTAAATCAAGCTTAGAAATTTCTACTGTAGGGGCTAAATTAGTTGATTTTGACTTTGAAGTAGGATTAGATGTAGTTGGATTTAACTTTAAAGTAACAGGACAACCGACTGTAGTGGTTCCAGGAAATAAATTGAATGCACAATGTAAAGCAGTTTTGGCTAAAGCAGGAAGAGGAGATCAAGTAACTATTTCTGAAATTAAAACTAAATTGGTAGGTGCAGGAAGTTATATGTTGCCAAGAACGGCTCCGGTAATTTATGAAATACAATAATAAGTAGAAATAATAAACTACTCAATATATTCAAACATGATGAACGTTAGAAGTTTTTTAATAGCTGTTTTTTCAATCAGTTGTGGTGTAGCCTCTTTTGGACAATCGAATTTGCTTAACGCAAAAACGCCAAGTCAAATTGGAATCAAGTCAGCAGCTCAATTGAACTCTGATAATGACAAACCCTTAGCATACGGGTATGTACATGATAGAGACATTTTAATGAGCAGAACGACTTGGGAAATTATTGATTTGGGAGAAAAAATTAATTTTCCATTGTATTTCCCCATTGATACAGCTAATGTAGGTCCAGAAAGACGTTCTTTGTATGACGTATTGATTAAAGGAATTAAAAAAGGAAAAATCACAGAGGTTTATACCGATAGTTATTTCAATACTAAAAAATCTTTTAAAGATATTAATGCTTCTTTGTCTCGTATTGATACTACTGATGCAGGAAGAGAACAATTAAATGCGGGTCAAAAAATATCTCCAGAATACATCGTGCAACAAGATTTGACTTCGCAAGATGTTACGCAATACAAAATCAAAGGATTATGGTATTTTGACAAACGTCAAAGCGAATTGAAATACCGTTTGTTAGGAATTTGTCCGGTAACGCCAGACGTATATACTATGAACAGTGAAGATCCCGATTTTATTGAGTTGTTTTGGGTATTCTTCCCAGATGCTAGAGAGACTTTGTATAGTGCTAAAGCATTCAATGAGAAAAATTCGTCTATGCCAATATCATTTGACCAAATATTAAATTCGCGCCGTTTCAATAGTGTGATTTATAAAGAGGAAAATGTGTACGGAGATAGAGATATTAAAGATTACATGAAAGACAATGCACAGAATCAGTTGTTAGAATCGGATCGTGTGAAAGATAAAATTCGTAGTTTCGAACAAGATATGTGGAATTATTAATGAATTTTATTCTTTTAAAAATAATGAGAACTCTTACCTAAAAGGTAGGAGTTTTTTCTTTTAAAGTCCTTACTTTGTAGTATTCAAAATGGTGTTATGATTGATTATTTAATTGTAGGTTGTGGATTGGCTGGTATTTCTTTTGCCGAAAAAGCGTTGCAGCACAACAAAACGATTGTAGTGGTAGACAACGATTCGCAAAACTCATCTAAGATTGCAGGAGGTTTGTACAATCCTGTTATTTTAAAGCGTTTTAGCGAAGTTTGGGGAGCGCAAGCTCAATTGGTCATCATGAATGAATTTTATACCCAATTGAAGCCTAGAATTGAGCAACAATTGGATTATAAAATGCCCATTTTAAGAAAATTCTTTTCTATAGAAGAACAAAACAATTGGTTTGCCGCTTCTGATAAACCGGCGTTAGCTCCTTTTTTATCTACTCAATTGCATTTCAAAGAATACAAAGGTATTACGGCGCCTTTTGGTTATGGAGAAGTAGTACATACGGGTTATGTAGACACGGCTTCATTATTGGAATCGTATAGAAATTACTTAATAGAAAATCATTGGTTTCGCCAAGAATCATTTGATTATACTGCGATTGTTTTTGAAGAAGATAGTGTTCGTTATAAAGATCTTCAAGCCAAGCATATCATTTTTGCAGAAGGTTTTGGGCTGCATGCCAATCCGTATTTCAATCAATTGCCACTAGACGGTACCAAAGGCGAGTTATTTATTATTAAAGCACCCGACTTAGATTTGGATGTAATTGTGAACACCAGCGTCTTTATTTTGCCTTTAGGCAATGATTTGTTTAAAGTGGGAGCAACTTACAATTGGAAAGACAAAACCGATTTGCCTACAGAAGAAGGAAAAGCTGAATTAGTAGAACGAATACAAGAAATTATTGGTTGTGATTTTGAGATTATAACTCATTTTGCCGGTGTACGTCCAACGGTTCGAGACCGAAGACCTTTGGTTGGAACCCATCCTATTCACAAGCAGGTTCATGTCTTGAATGGTTTAGGAACCCGAGGAGTGATGCTCGGGCCAGCCATGGCAAAAGCCTTATACGATGCTGTTGAAAATCAAATCCCTTTGCATAAGGATATTGATATTCAACGATTTACCAATGAAAAAAGTAAAAAGGTTACTTTTTAGATGCATTCGGGTCATACGAAATAAACATATTGATGTAGATATTTCTCGCCCAACGTAAAACAAATGGGAAAGAAACAACAAGTGTTCCTATTATGGCAATAAAAGAATTCACTAAATTGAGACCTACAAAAACGTGAGCAATAATAAATGCTGCTACACCCACTGCTACATTCAAACCGTAACTCACATACATAGCGCCATAAAAGAAAGAAGGTTCTATTTGATATTTCAAACCACAATGGCTGCAATTTTCATTCATTTTCAGCACATTTCCAAGATGTAGCGGATTTTTATCCACATACATGCTTTCATTTTGACATTTAGGACAACTTCCTGTTAAAATACTATTTAGTTTGGATCCTTTTTTTAACAGTTGCAAAAATTTTTAACAAAGGTACATTTTTTTAAAAGTACCAATGTAACATTAGTCACAAACTATGCTTAATATACACAATTTATCCGTTTCATTCGGAGGTTCTTATTTATTTGAAGAAGTTACTTTTCGCCTTGGTGCCGGAGACCGAGTAGGTCTTGTCGGTAAAAATGGTGCTGGAAAATCGACCATGCTAAAAATTTTAGCACGTGATTTTGCTCCAGATTCGG
>JACCDZ011226044.1_pt1 | contig 24270 bp, 20 predicted proteins | sample 7449551 | NCBI WGS metagenome assembly JACCDZ01 (sample SAMN15323452, study PRJNA562643) | freshwater metagenome | isolation source: river surface water | place: USA:Blue River Watershed | collected 2017-08-18 | reverse complement strand
ATGAGCAGGCGACTTACCCAAATTGGCATTTTGCTTTAACGACTTATGATACACTTCAACCTGCCATCGTTTTTGATAGCCGTTGATAAATTTACCCTTGTCGCATTGCAAATCTGAGCATACCAGATATAACACCCCTATACTATCGTCCTTGTTTGTAAAGACTCGGCGTAATAACAAGACTTCATCATGATAGTCATTTAAAAAGCCGTGAACAGGGGTATTATCGGGTAGATTAGATTCATCAATACGTACAAAGTTACCTTTTTCTCTATCATCCGCGGTTAAAGCCACTAAGCGATTTGACTTTAACGCAAAGATGAAATGCTTGTTAGCTTTACGAATATGTTTGAATGTCGCTTTGGCTGAAAACCAAGAATCGGCTAATACATAGTCGAATTTGACTTGGTTTTTGATTGCGCTATCAAACATATCAAGCAGTCGCTGATTTTTGGTTTTATCACTTTTACGTTTAACCTTGCCTTTGTCATCGGTAAAGACATTGGGTTTGGTGATGATGTCAAAGCTTAAGGGTATGTCGATATCTTTGCGATGATACAGACAGTTAAGCAGGTTAATGCCTTTAACATTTTTGTTTTGGGTGTGGTCGTAGTGCCAGCAGTTGATGTCGTCGACGCTTGTGTGCGGTTTGGGCTGTATGGTGTCATCAAAAATGAGATAGCCTGTGGCTGGGTGTGGCATTTTCATGCTGTCTTAGCATGGGTTTAATCAGTTGCCATTGTTCTTTGGCGGTGAGTGTTTCACTGTTTAGAAAGCGGGTGATGCTGTCATGGTAGATGCTCCCTTGTAGTAGATTGGCAAGTCCTGTGGCGGTGGTTTGCCCAAAACTTGCGATGAGGTAGTCGCTGTAGAGTTCTATCATGTCTTTGTTCATTTGTTTACTCTCTCTGACTGCTTTTTTTGTTGTGATAGCGCTTTTTTAAAGGGCTGCGTAACTTCAGTTACCAATCTCGCTTTCATCGCTTTGTTATTGAAAAGATTGTGAACAGGTTCTAAGACATATAAACCAAATACGTGAGTGATAAAGTTTGTTAATTTGTGCTTTTTACCAAAAGTAATTTGCCATGTATTCAAAAATACCAAGCATCTTTACTCCTGCAATGAGCAACACCACCGCCAGTAATTTATTGAGCATTGGGTCGGCAAGGCGTTTACTGCCATAAGTCGCTCCGACAAAGCCACCCACCAATGCCACCGCCAACCAAATCGGTAATTCGTATGGGAGCTTACCGCCTGTCATCAGCAATCCCAACAGCCCAGATATCGAATTAACCAAAATAAATGCCGAGGCAATTCCTGCCACTACTTTTGGGCTTGCCCAGTTGCTAAACAACAAAATCGGACTCAAAAACACACCACCGCCCACGCCTGTCAAACCTGACAACAAACCGAGTATCGAACCGACCACAGCCAACAGCCACTTTGACACAGGTTTTAGCGAATGGTCAGCGGTTAAAACTTTGGCAGATTTGAACGAATAAAGGGCAGAAAATACCAATACTGCCCCCACAATCGGCTTGTAAAAATAGCTTGGCAAATGGATCATACCGCCAATAAATGCCATTGGTACAGCAGTCACCGCTAGTGGTAAAAAAATCTGCCACGAAAAATTTTTGCCACTATAAAACCGCCAAAACGCAATTGCAGACACGAGGATATTTAAGCACAATGCCGTGGGTTTCATCATCGCAGGCTCGACGCCGACAATTCCCATGACCGCCAAATAGCCAGATGCACCGCCATGCCCAACGGATGAATATAACAAAGCGGATAAAAAGAATAAAACACTTAAAATAGCGGTGGGCATCGTTTTTATTTATCCTTTCTAACCATTATTACTCAACCACAAACTTTCTTCACTGTCGGCATAAAATTCCTGTTTCCACACAGGGATATCCGCTTTGATGGCATCGAGTAACCAACGGCACGCATCAAACGCAGGGTAGCGGTGGTGAGCCGTAACGCCAATCCATACCGCCATGTCACCGATTGCCAAGTCACCAATCCGATGAATCGCCACCGCATTGATGATGTCAAACTGCTGTTTGGCTTGTGTGATAAGTTTTTCACCTTGGTTAATTGCCAGTTTTTCGTAGCCGTAATAGGTCAGCTTGGTGACTGGGCGAGCGTTATTATGGTTGCGTACCCAACCTTCGAAAGTTGCTAATGCCCCACAATTGCCATTAAGCAAAGCTTGTTTCAGCCGTCTGTCATCAATTGGCTTATCAAGTAACGCAAAGCCTTGATTAATAGCAGTTTGGTAGGCTTCGTCTTCGTTTAGAAGAATTTTGGATGAGGTTTGATGTAAGGAAGTCATGCTAACCCCCAGCCACAGGCGGAATAAAGGCGACCACATCACCGTCTTGAAGGGGTGCGTTCCAATTGGTAATTTCGTGGTTGATTGCAACCGCAATCTTTTGTTGGGGTAATTTAAACTGATATTTGTCGGTCAAAAATTGGTACAACTCGGTCAAGCTGTGACCGTCAAAGGTCATGCGATCTTCGTCTTTGCCTGCACTTTTGGCAAGACTAGCAAAGTATAAAATCTCTAAATGTTTAATTGTTGACATAATCAGACTTGCCCCCTGTTTTGTTTAGCAATTTGATATCACTGATAATAATGTCGTGCGATAAGGCTTTGGTCATGTCATAGATGGTTAAGCAAGCGACTGACACGGCGGTCAAGGCTTCCATTTCGACCCCTGTTTTGTGGGTGACTTTGGCAGTGGCGGTCACGGTGATGGCGTGCTGGCTGTCGCCATAGTCAAAGCTCATTTTCACGCTATCAAGTGGCAGTGGGTGGCATAAGGGAATCAGGTCTGAGGTGCTTTTTGCTCCCATGACACCTGCGATGTAGGCGGTTTGGGTGATTGAGCCTTTTTTTGTCATGCCGTCTGCGTTTTTGATGGCGGTGTAGATATCGGCAGGGAATATGACTTGCCCTGTGGCGGTGGCGGTGCGTGTGGTGGCGGTTTTGGTGGATACATCGACCATTGCGATATCGCCGTTTGCATCTAAATGGGTTAAATGATTTGTCATTTTTTAATTCTCTAATTTTTGTAAAGCCAATTCAAACTTATCTTTCGTGTTAAAATTCGCCAAGTTTACCCAAGGATCTGGCAACTCAACCATTTTAACCGTTTTATCCACCAAAAACTTCATCACCGACCGATTGCCCTTATCTAAATAGTCATAAAGCTCAAGCAATAAATCAGTGCGATATAGCCCTAATAGTGGGTAATCTTTTTCACCCTTTAGATAAATAACATCTTCATGTTTATTAGTTGCTCTATCAAACAACTGATGATAAAGCTGATTTGCACCAATCAAACAATCACAGCTAATCACCATTAAATAATCTTCAGGATAAACCACTTGCAACATTGCATTGGCAATCGCAGATAATGCCCCTGCTCCTTTACCGTTGTCATCGCTTGGCAATTCGTCAGCAATCACAATTACTTTGCCTTTTTCCAAATAGCTTGGGTGATAAAAATTTTTGCCATTATCCGCTATCATCACTGGCACTTTTAAATTTGTTTCATGCCTTAATTGCGTACTTAAAGATTTAGCATGATCGATATGCCACTCTAGCAAGGTTTCACCGTTTGGCAATGTTAACAGGGCTTTTGGCGAACCCATTCGAGTAGATTCGCCCCCTGCCAAAATCACAATTCCTGCCAAATCAATCATGAGTTGGATTAACACGCATTAGATGCGGTACAAAGTTACACGGACGAGTGCGGTTGTCGAGTTGCTCTTTTAAAATTCCTTCCCAACCAGTGCGACACGCACCAGTTGACCCTGGTAAGCAGAAAATCGCTGTATTATTCGCCATACCTGCCACCGCACGAGATTGGAGCGTGGACATACCGATTTCGTCTTTTGACAAGGCACGGAACATTTCGCCAAAGCCCTGCACTTCTTTATCAAACAAAGGCGACACCGCCTCTGGCATGCTGTCACGGATATAAAACCCTGTACCGCCTGTGGTGATGACTGCATGGACATTGGGGTCGGCTATCCATTTGCTAACCATAGCACGGATTTGGTAAATACAGTCTGTCGTTAAGGCACGTTCGGCAAGGGTGTGACCTGCCTCGACTAGGCTATCGGCTAGGTATTTACCAGAGGTATCTTCGTCTAGCGTGCGTGTGTCGGATACGGTGAGTACAGCGATATTTAGCGGGATAAAAGGTTTGGCAGGTTTCGTCATTTTGAGTTCCTTGTTGTTAGCTGTAGGGGTGTAAGGCTTACGCCCTGTCTGTTTTTTGGATTTGGTGTTAGTCGCTCGACAAGCGTTTTTTGGCAAGCACTTTTTTCCAACTATCTTCTAAACAATCAGCCGCAAGCCATTTATCGACTGTTTCGCTATCAAGATTGCCTTTTTAACCACCAATCATAGAAAGATTATTCATCAACCCACTATTTTGTTCATGTAAATGGTGATGTTCTGGCTTAATCGGCATTAGATTTTGCACCGCTCTTTTTAGCCCAGTCACATCGCCACTCGCCAAAAACTCACGCACATCATAGCTTGCCTTATCAAACAAACACAAATGCACCCTGCCTTGACTGCTCACTCGCAAGCGATTGCACGAATCACAAAAATGCGTGGCATACGGCTCGATAATGCCGATTTTGCCGACATAATCGTCATGGCAATACTCGGTCGCAGGCCCTGCATCACTGGCTCGCACCTGTGCCACCCAGCCACGCTCCAGTAGATAATCACGGATTCGGCTGACATTGGTATGCTCGGCAAAAAACAGCTTGCCATTGTCCGAAGTCTGCATAAACTCAATAAAGCGGTAGGTCACAGGGCGAGTTTTGGCATAGTCTAGGGCGGATAATAAATTGTCAAAAGCGGTATCGGCTTTGAGAATGCCATTAATTTTTAGGCGAATATCGGTGCTGTCGAGTAGTGTATCAATATCACCTAATAAAGTCGGCAACATATCAAAGCCTGTGATTTGTTTAAACAGCATGGGGTCAAAGCTATCAATGCTAAGATTAAGCTGATTTAGCCCTGCGGTGTGCCAAGCGGATAGGTGTTTGCCGAGTTTGTAGCCGTTAGAACTCACCGCTACCGTGGCAATGCCGTGGCTTTTGGTCAAAGCGATGATATCGGTAAGGTCAGAGCGAATGGACGGCTCACCGCCTGTTAAGCGGATTTTGCTTGTACCCAATTCGGCAAAGCCTTGTACTAAGATATTGATTTCATTCAGGGAAAGTTCATTATCGGGGCGTTTGCCACCGTTGGCGGTATAGCCGTTTGGCAAACAATAGTCACAGCGGAAGTTACAAAAATCGGTGACTGACAGGCGCAAGTAATTGAGTTGTCTATGAAAACCGTCCACCAGCGTTGATTTGGGGGCATAACGATGAGCGGTAGGGCTTGAGCCTACAGGCATTGGGTGGGTGGTGATGGTTTTCATGGTGAGCTTTAGGCGTTGCCTCGGTAATGGGTGAAATTTTACTGTAACAAGTTTTTAGTAAGAATACCATTCACCATTAGCAAGGCAAACTACTACTTTAGCGGTACAGATAAAGACGGTATTAAGATTTAAAGGAATTTTGTATAATCTAATCATTAATTATCAAGCCAAAAACCAACAACTAGGAAAAAATTACATCCTTTGATTAAGTCAGAAATGCTTAATACTTTTCAATCAGTAAAAGAGCTTATGCTTGGTAAAAATTACGACAATATATTACAACAGAGTTCACAAGGTTTTTTATTTACCTATGATGACTGGAGTGATGTAGTCAGAATGGAAAAACTCCAATATATTGATAATGCACAATATGCCATTATAGAAACTTTGTTTTCGGATTTTGTAAATTATTTAGAAAACTCTGATGACTTTGACCAAAAAGAAATTAATAAATTTAAATTCGTTGATGAGATATTTCATGAGCATTTAAGAGAGTTAAGTTTTTTCAAATTTAGAAATCCTGAAATTATCTCTATAGATGAAGCTATTAATGAATTTAAAGATACCAATTTTTTCCCACCTACTATTGTTTTGAAAGATGGAAAATTTATTGATATCCAAAATCATTTCACCAATGTAGTGTATTTTTAACAATTTTAAAAATTAAAATTATTGAAAGTTCCAACTAAAAGGCTCAATCGTCACCCATTCACCTGCCATCACCCCTGCATTGTCTTGCGGTAATACCAACAAACAATTCGCTTGGCTTAACTGCTTGATACGGTGCGAATCTTGAGCGGATAAGGGCGTGACGCTTAAATTCCCCTCATCGTCTTGGGCAACAATCGCTCGTTGATAATCCTGTCTGCCAACCGCTTTTTTGATGTTATGGGTGGTTTTGGCTTGTAACCTTAATGGCTTTGGCAGATCCATTTCATTGACCGCTGACAGTCGCCATAACGCAGGTTTGACAAACTGCAAACAACCGACCACCGTCGATAACGGATTTCCGGGTAAACCAAAATACAAAACGGTTTTTTCGGCTTTTTTAAACTCTCCAAACACAAACGGCTTTCCGGGTTTCATCGCCACTTTATAATGGTTAATTTGCCCCAAATCATCAATCACCGTGGTTAAAAAGTCATAATCGCCCACCGATACCCCTGCAGTTGAGATAATCAAATCACATTCGCTAATTGCTTGCTGTACCGTGTTTCGAGTCGCCTCAAGCGTGTCGGCAACAATGCCATAATCTTTGATAATAATGGGCAATTCATGGAGCAAGGATTTCAGCGTTGGGGTATTGGAATTATAAATCTTTGCCAAATCGGTGAGTGGCTCGCCGATTTGTACCAACTCATCCCCTGTGGCGATGATACCCACGGTCAAAGGGGCAAATACCGACACTTGAGCCACGCCTAGATTTGCCAATAGGCTGATATCAGTGGGATTCAGGCGTTTGCCAATGGTTAGGACGGTTTCGCCTGTTTGCACTTCTTCGCCTTGATAGCGGATATTTGAGCTGACTGTGGCGGTTTTAGTTAGCGTAATGGCATAGAACTGGGTTTTATCAATGCTATCTTTAATATCGTTAAAATTGGTATTTTCCTGCATCACCACGGTGTCGCAATCGCTCGGCACGATAGCCCCTGTAAAAATCCGCACGCCTTGCCCTGCTTGTAATGTACCGTCAAATGCCTTGCCTGCGACCGATTCACCCACGATAGTCAGAGCGGTGTGTTCGGCAAGCTCGCTACCTTTGGCAAAGGCATAACCGTCCATTGCGGATAGGTTTTGGCGTGGAATGTCAAAACTGGCGGTGATGTCTTGTGCCAAAATATGATTTTTGGCTTGCAATAGTGGTAGCGTTTGGGTCGCTCGCTGATTGAGCGGATGTTCGGCTAAATATTGTTGGCAACGTTCGGTAATGGCGGATTTTAAATCTTGGACGGATATCATACTTCATCTCTAATACATTCAAATAAGTAGGGCGGGTTAGCAAAGCGTTACCCACGATACACATTTTCTTCATTCATTTGCAAATTCATGCCTTGAATATCAGCATTATGGCTAAGTTTGAACAAAAAGTCCGTCAAACCATGATGAAACGATTGTTGGATCAATTCATTGGCAATCATCGGCATGGCTTGCTCAAAACTCAAGGCTTGACCGTCTTCACGGCTTAACACCTCAACAATATGCACGCCATAGCGAGTTTCGATGGGATTGACCGACACGCCGACAGGCAAACCAAACACCGCTTGCTCGAACTCTGGTACGGTTTCACCTTTGACGATTTCGCCCAAATCACCGCCGTTGTCTTTTGAGGGACACAATGAGTATTGTTGGGCGAATTGGATAAAGTCAGCGTCCCGATTTTGGCTGTTTTGCAGGGTTTCAATTAGGTTTGTCGCCTGTTTTTTTAGCTCGATACGTTCTTCCCCTGCATCGGGTGGCGAAGCCAATAAAATATGGCGTACCGTCAACAGCGGTGGAGTGACGTAGCGTTGTGGGTTGCTATCGAATAACTGGCGACAGCTATCTTCATTAGGTATGGTGGGTTGGACGTTTTTATCAATCAAGTCGCTGATGGCGGTTTCTTCATCGGCTTGCCAAGCGGATTCGCCCAATGTGGGGTCGGCATACACGGCTTGCTTGAGCAGTTCTCGGATGACCAGGGCTTGGGCGGATAAAAATAACGCCTCGTCTTGGCTATTGGCTGGGTGATATTGCACTTCTTGGGCGATAGCGGCGGGGTCGATGACCACGCCATTGACGCTGATATTGGGGATTTGTTGGCGACTACTGGCGATTAGATTATCGGGGCGTTTCGCCTCAGCTAGTGCCTCTTCGATGAGTTCTTTTTCGCTGTGGGGGCGTTTGAGGTCATCTGAGGTTGGCATGATACGAATATTATCGTCTTGTTCAGAGTTGGCTTGGTTGATTTGGTTGTTTTTTGGGTCGAAAGTTGAAACGCTCATAAGCTACCCTTAAATCATATAGGTTAAAATTTTTTATTATTATTGATGGTATTGTCGTTTTTTACTATACCGCTTTAGCATTACAAGTTAGAATTTCAATCTATATTTAAGAAACTTTAGTGCATTGTCTTAAGGAAAAATATGAAGATATTAGACAAGGTCGAAGAGCTAATTGAAGAGGCTGATATTCACAGTTTTGAAAAAAATAACTATCGAACAAATCATGGTGTTTATTCACGTCCAACTCCTCAGATGCTTGCATGGATTGCCGAATGCGAGGATGTTATTTTAACTAATTTTGGTAGAGACAGTTCACCTTGGAGAGCGTTTGAACAATTAGATAAAGTTCAATTAGATGGTAATTATGAAGATACTTTTGAAAAACAAAAGAGCTTTATTCTAGGTGCTTTGATGACTTGTCGAAGAATTCAACCTCTTGAAACTCCTATTAAGAAATTAAACCAACCAAGCCCAAAAAATAATAAAGTTTTTATTGTACATGGTCATGATGATGCGTTAAAAAATGAAGTTGCTCGTTTTATAGAAAGATTGAAACTTGAACCTATCATTTTACATGAACAACCAAATTCTGGAGATACTATCATTGAAAAAATTGATAGAAATACAGATGTTGGCTTTGGAGTAGTTTTATATACACCTTGTGATGTTGGAAACGATATAAAGCATAAGGATAATCTTCAACCAAGAGCAAGGCAAAACGTAGTTTTTGAACATGGATATTTAATTGCCAAAATTGGTAGAAAGAACGTTGCTGCCTTAGTTAAAGGCAATGTTGAAAAACCGAATGATATTTCAGGAGTAGTTTATATTCCCACAACAGGCGATTGGAAATTGAATTTAGCAAAAGAATTGAAATATAGTGGCTATAATGTTGATATGAATTTGGTCATTTAATGTCATTAAAGACGAAAAAAAACCACGAATAGACGGCTGGAGTGTTCTATCCGTGGGAACTGGGAAAATAAATCAGTTTTTTAAATTACTATAGTGGGGCGTAAGCATGGTGCCCCTACATCCGTATCATAACATTTAGATTATTGAGCCGATTTTTGACGCACGATTTGATAACGTCTGCCCAAATACCAAATCGGTGCAGAGATAATGTGAATCAAGCGAGTAAACGGCACTAATAAAATCAAAGTCGTACCCAAAAGCATATGTAGTTTATACACAATCCCAGCTTGCTCAACCAGTGAGGCAGCATACACAGGGCGAAGAATCGCCAAGTTTTGAGCCCAACTTGCCAAGTTCATCATCATCACGCCGTCCATGTGGTCCATTGACACAAAAATCGTGCCAAGACCTAACAACAACTGAGCCAACAAGATAATCAATAACGCCTTGTCGCCAAAGGTCGAGGTATGGCTGATACGAGGGTCAGAAAAACGGCGGATAATCAGCATGATTAAACCAAACAAACACACGACCCCTGCCACGCCACCCACGATCATTGCCATGATTTGTTTTTGCGGAGCGGTGATAAAGTGTTCATACACGGCGTGCGGTGTAAACATACCAAACAAATGCCCTAACAATACAATCAAAATACCAATGTGAAACAGGTTGCTTGCCACACGCATATTGCGAGGTTGAAGCATTTGGCTTGAGCTGGTTTTCCATGTGTACTGTGAGGTGTCAAAACGCACCCAACAGCCGAAAATACACACGGTGAGGGCGATATAAGGGTAAATACCGTATAAAAAAACGTGCATCCAATTTTCTGCGTTCATCATTTGACTCCTTCTTTGAGGGTGTTATTTTTTAGATGATTTGATTGACTTTGTAATTCATTAAACTGACTGTTGGCACGACTAGAAGTTTGGTTAAAATCGACCCAATGCACAGGGGCAACACTGTTGTGTTGGGCTTGTTGTCCGAGGGTTTGGGCGATATGTTGCTTGGTTTGATTGCTCGGGCAGTTTTCTTGCTCGGCTCCCAAGAAATCAACCATTTCTTCTTCCCATTCGCTGTCAATGGCTTCAAGGCTGTCTTCGGCAAGTTTGACCGCTTCGGATTTATTCATATTGGCAAGCTCGTCATCAATCAAGCTTAACGGCTGTCCTGCGACTTGCAATAATGCCTTAAATAAGCTGGCGTACTCACTTTGTTTATCAATAAGTCTTGCCCCAAGCACTGCCAAAATATGGCTGACATCGGCAATGTCCATGCGGACTTGCATTTCGTCACCTGTGGCTACGGCTTGGTATGCCAAAAACTCAAGGTACATCGGAATGTAATCTGGCAATTCTTTGGCATCGATAGCAAATCCTGCTTGCTCGTATTGAGCCATTAAATCGACCATGGCTTGACCACGGTCACGGCTTTCACCATGAACATGTTCAAACAGCCATAGCGACAAGGTGCGACCACGTTCAAATAGGCTGTCATAGCGGGCTTGGGCTTCTAATTCACCCAAATTTGTCAAGCTGTCAATCAAGTCTGCGATTTCGCCTCGCACTGCTGGGCTAATCAAGCGTGAATTTTTTACCAAGTCTTTGCAAACGTCTAACGTGTCATCGGCAAACAGTTCGTGACTGGGATAATCCATGAGCAAACTAATCACTTTTAACAGTTTCATATCATGGCTGTTGCTCTGAATATTGGTTTGCTCAATATTGGTGTTTTCAACCGTTGGGGTAGCGTCACTCATATCAGCTCTCCCAAGTTTGCACGGTGTCAATCATGTCACGGCGACTGGTTTTTTTGTTGCCAAATATACTGTAATCGCTGTCACCGTTGCATTCATTGCCAAAGGTAAAGCCACAGCCACCACGCTCGGCAAACGCATCGCTTAGGGCTTCTTCACGGTGAGCGGTTGGGATGACAAAACGGTCTTCGTAATTGGCAATCGCAAGGTAGCGGTACATTTCTTCGACTTGGTGTTTGCTCAGACCTACGCTGTCTAGCACGCTTTGGGCATCAACTTTATCGACCAGTTGTGAGCGTTTGTAGCTACGCATGGCAAGTAAGCGCTTGAGTGCCAATTTGACAGGGGCTTCATCGCCTGCTGTCAGCATATTGGCAAGGTATTTGACAGGAATACGCAAGCTATCGACATCTGGAATCAAGCCGTCCATACCGACTGTGCCTGCTTCGGCGGCGTTTTGAATCGGCGATAGTGGTGGCACATACCAAACCATTGGCAAGGTGCGGTATTCTGGGTGCAATGGCAATGCCAATTTCCAGTCCATTGCCAGTTTATACACAGGCGATTTTTGAGCGGATTCGATGACCGACATATCCACGCCGTCTTTTAGGGCTTGGGCGATGACCGCAGGGTCATTTGGGTCAAGGAAAATGTCAAGTTGGGCTTGGTAAAGGTCTTTTTCGTTGGCGATACCAGCGACTTCTTTGATTTTGTCGGCATCATACAATAGCACGCCTAGATAGCGAATCCGCCCTACGCAGGTTTCGGAACACACGGTTGGCATACCGCTTTCGATACGAGGGTAACAGAAGATACATTTTTCGGATTTGCCCGACTTCCAGTTGTAGTAGATTTTTTTGTAAGGACAGCCCGAAATACACATCCGCCAGCCACGACATTTTTCTTGGTCAATCAGCACAATGCCGTCTTCTTCACGTTTATAAATCGCCCCACTTGGACACGAGGCAACACACGCAGGGTTCAAGCAATGCTCGCACAGGCGTGGTAGGTACATCATAAAGGTGTTTTCGTATTGACCGTAGATATCGGCTTGGACGTTGTCAAAGTTTTTGTCCAAACGGCGTTTGGCAAATTCTGAACCAAGAATTTCTTCCCAGTTGGGACCCCATTCGATTTTTTGCATCCGCTTGCCTGTAATCAGTGAGCGTGGGCGAGCAATCGGTTGGTGTTCGCTAATCGGGGCGGTGTGTAGGTGTTGGTAATCGAAGTCAAACGGTTCGTAGTAGTCGTCAATACTCGGCAAATCTGGGTTGGCAAAGATATTGGCGAGAATGCGGAATTTGCCCCCGATTTTTGGGTTGATTGAGCCGTCAGCGTTGCGAATCCAGCCACCTTTCCATTTGGCTTGGTTTTCCCATTCTTTGGGGTAGCCGATACCAGGTTTGGATTCGACATTGTTAAACCATGCGTATTCCATGCCTTCACGACTGGTCCAAACGTTTTTACAGGTGACTGAGCAGGTGTGACAACCGATACATTTATCAAGGTTTAGCACCATGCCGACTTGTGAGCGAATTTTCATAAAAAATTCCTTATGGGTTGCCTAATTTATAGCTGACCGCATCAGTGGGGCGAGCATAAATTTAGGTATTTGTCATTTTTTTATTGTATCCCCCTCGGCTTGCCAAAAACATCATGCCAAAGGGGATAAGTTGGGTGGTTCATTATGCTAAAGTAGTAGCCTATATTTAGACTACGCTTTAAAAAAGCTAGATAATTCTAAATCATCCTCTATTTAACCCCTCTAAATCCCCCTTGTCAGGGGGAGAACCGCTCCTTCCCCTGCTAAGGGGAGGGTTGGGGTGGGGTTAATGACATCTTAATCCAACGTAGTCGGTAATGGGCGAGGCAATTCGTCATCGGGTTTGCCTTCAAGCCAATCGACTTTTGCCATTTTACGCACCAACACAAATTCGTCACGGTTACAGCCGACTGTGCCATAGTAGTTAAAGCCATAGGCTTGTTGGGCATAGCCACCAATCATGTGAGTGGGTTTTAGCACCGTACGAGTGACTGAGTTATGAATACCGCCACGAGTGCCTGTGGATTCTGAGCCTGGGATGTTGACCAGTTTTTCTTGGGCATGGTACATCATGGTCATGCCTTCTTTGACACGTTGCGACACCACGGCACGAGCGGTGATTGAGCCGTTTGCGTTAAACACTTCAATCCAGTCGTTGTCTTCGATGTCAGCTTTGCGTGCGTCAATTTCGCTCATCCACACACAAGGACCGCCACGAGAAAGGGTCAGCATTAGCAAGTTTTCAGAATAGGTACTATGAATGCCCCATTTTTGGTGCGGTGTTAAGAAGTTTAATACCACTTCTTTATTGCCGTTGGTTTTGTAGCCTTTAAAATGCTCAACGGTTTTGGTGTCAATCGGTGGGCGGTATTGTTGCATCTGCTCACCAAACGCCTGCATCCAAGGGTGGTCTTGATAAAACTGCTGACGACCTGTGATAGTACGCCAAGGAATCAACTCGTGTACGTTGGTGTAGCCTGCGTTGTAGCTGACTTTTTCCGATTCTAGTCCAGACCAAGTTGGGCTTGAGATAATTTTGCGAGGTTGTGCCACGATATCATGGAAACGGATTTTTTCGTGTTCGCTCGATTTTGCCAAATGGGTGTGGTCACGCCCTGTATTTTTTGACAAGGCTGACCATGCTTTGACCGCCACATGGCCGTTGGTTTCTGGGGCAAGCATCAGGATGGTTTCGGCAGCGTCAATGGCGGTGTTAATACGAGGGCGACCTTGTGCGACAGTCGGCTCGGTAACGGTGTAGCTTAGTTCGCCAAGTTGTGCCACTTCTTCTTTGGTGTCCCAGTCCATGCCTTTAGAGTTATTACCCAAAGTGTCCATTAACGTACCCAAGGCGGTGTATTTGGCATAGGTGCTTGGATAGTCACGTTCCACAACTTTGATATGTGGACAGTTTTTACCCGGAACAGGTTTTTCGCCTGCGGTTTTCCAGTCTGTACCGCCAAATGGCTGTGCCAATTCGCCAACGCTGTCATGTTGCATGGGCAAAGTGACGACATCGGTCTGTACGCCAAGATGGGTCGCTGACAGTTGTGAGAATACATTGGCAATGCCTTTGTAGATTTCCCAGTCTGATTTTGATTCCCAAGCAGGGTCGGTGGCGGCAGTCAAGGGGTGGATAAATGGGTGCATATCCGAGGTGTTCATGTCGTCTTTTTCGTACCATGTCGCTGTTGGCAACACGATATCTGAATATAAACAGGTACTCGACATACGAAAATCAAGGGTCGTCACAAGGTCAAGTTTGCCTGTGGGGGCGTTTTCGACCCAATCGACTTCATGCGGACGTAGTTCGGCAACGGTTTCATCGCCCAATACGCCATTTTTTGTACCCAAGAGATATTTGAGCATATATTCATGCCCTTTGCCTGATGAACCAAGCAAGTTTGAACGCCAAATAAACAGATTGCGTGGGAAGTTGGCAGGGTTATCTGGGCTTTCACAGGCAAAACTTAATGAGCCATTTTGTAGGCTTTCGACCACATAATCTTCCACTTTCATGCCTTTTGCTTTGGCTTCATTGGCAATGGTGAGTGGGTTGCGGTTTAGCTGTGGAGCAGATGGTAGCCAACCTGCACGCTCGGCTCGAATGTTGTAGTCGAGCATATGCTCTGGGAAATGGGTTTTGTTGGCGTGTGGTGACAACAATTCATGAGCCGACAATTTTTCATAACGCCATTGGCTAGAATGGTTGTAGAAGAAACTTGTGCCGTTCATGTGGCGTGGTGGTCTGTGCCAGTCAAGAGCAAATGCCAATGGGGCCCAGCCAGATTGTGGACGTAGTTTTTCTTGTCCAACATAATGTGACCAACCACCGCCAGATTTACCAATACAACCACACAGCATGAGCATATTAATCACGCCACGGTAGTTCATGTCAAGGTGATACCAGTGGTTCATCCCTGCACCAATGATAATCATGGATTTACCGTGCGTTTTGTGGGCATTTTCGGCAAATTCACGGGCAATTTGAATCACTTTTTCACGGCTTACGCCTGTGATGGCTTCTTGCCATGCAGGTGTGCCTGCGACGGTGGCATCATTGTAATCATCGGTAACGTGCTGACCGCCAACCCCATTTGCCACGCCAAGATTTGCCACCATTAAATCAAACACGGTCACGACTTTGGCGGTTTGACCATTGGCAAGGTTGATGGTGCGACAAGGGATAGTTTTATACTGAATGGCATCGCCAGCGACTGCGGTAAAGTAAGGGTGTTCGTCACCGCCAAAATAATCCAAACCGACTTCCACGGTTTCGCCACTGTCTTTTTGGCTTAACGCTAAATCAATCTCAGCCCCAGTTGAGCCGTCACGAGCTTCCAAGTTCCATTTGCCTTTGTCGGCACGTTCGGCATCGCCCCAACGGTAGCCAATCGACCCTTGTGGTGATACCAATTCGCCATGTTGATTGATGGCAACGGTTTTCCATTCTGGGTTGTTGTCTTGCTCAAGGTTGCCTGTCAAATCAGACGCACGCAAGAAACGTCCTGCACGCAACTCTCGACCTTCGCCTTCGACCATAACAAGCATCGGCAAATCGGTGTAGCGTTTGGCATAATCAACGAAGTAATCACTTGGTTGTTTGAGATAAAATTCTTTGATAATCACATGGCTAAAGGCTTGAGCAAGGGCGGCATCTGTGCCTTGTTTTGGATTAAGCCATAGGTCACAAAGTTTTGAGATTTCGGCATAGTCAGGGGTGATGGCGACAGTTTTTGTGCCTTTGTAACGCACTTCGGTAAAGAAGTGAGCGTCTGGGGTACGAGTTTGCGGTACGTTTGACCCCCAAGCGATGATATAGTCAGAATTGTACCAATCGGCAGATTCTGGTACGTCAGTCTGCTCACCCCAAACCATTGGGCTAGCAGGTGGTAAGTCACAATACCAATCATAAAATGACAAGCACACGCCACCGATTAATGATAAATAACGGCTACCTGCAGCATAGCTGACCATTGACATCGCAGGAATCGGCGAAAAGCCGATGATACGGTCAGGGCCAAAGGTTTTGGCGGTATAGACATTCGAGGCGGCGATGATTTCGTTCACTTCGTTCCAACTTGAACGCACAAAGCCACCCAAACCACGTTTGGATTTGTATTGGGCGGTTTTGGCAGGGTCAGACACGATACTGCCCCATGCTTCGACTGGGTCGGCAAATTGGGCTTTGGCTTCACGCCATAATTTGAGTAGCGGTTTACGCACTTTTGGGTATTTTAGGCGGTTGGCTGAGTACATATACCAGCTATAGCTTGCCCCACGAGGACAGCCACGAGGTTCGTGGTTGGGTAGGTCTGGGCGAGTACGTGGGTAGTCGGTTTGTTGGGTTTCCCAAGTGACTAGACCGTTTTTGACGTAGATTTTCCATGAGCATGAGCCAGTACAGTTCACACCGTGGGTCGAGCGGACGATTTTGTCGTATTGCCAGCGACTGCGGTAGCTGTTTTCCCAGTCACGGCTTTCGTCACGCACTTCGCCATGACCGTCAGCAAATTCGCTTGTTTTTTTGGTAAAAAATTTAAATTGGTCGAGTAGATGGCTCATTTTGCTATCCTCATCTAGATGGTAAGGTTATATCTAGCATGAGTATAGGAGGTGTAAAGTGTTTTGCCTATCGGCTATAGGGTGGTGAATACTACTACTTAGGGGGTATTAGATTAATAAAAGCTTCAGTTCAATATATGGGTTGGGGCGAAGTCCAAATAGAGTCTAGTTCATAGAATCACAATATTTTTACTTTTTGGGTTCATATCAATGGTGAATATATAGAAATAAAAAACGGAACTTGGGAGTTCAATTATATTATGCAGATGTGTTGTCAAGATTTGATTGAAAAGCAAAGGTCGTATGATAACCAGTCTAATTAAGTGATTGAAGTTCAATCACTTAGTCTAAAGCTTTTAAAACTAATTTGTTCTAGTTTTCCGAGTGTTACGCTTTACTAACTTATGCTACAAGATTTTATGTTAATAAGGTAATTTTGTTTTGGTACGTAATATTTTACTTTTGAAGATTTAAATTCAACCAAATAAACCGTCTTTTCTAGGCTTGCTTAAAATCGGCAGATACACACACAAAAACAGTATAAAGCTGATAAGCCATAACACCTGCGACACAGTCAACAGCTGTGTATAGTAAGCGGGCAATACAATCGGCAACAGCCCACGAGTAACCATAGTCACCACCATAAGCGTTAATATCACCCCGACCAATTTAGGTGGCTCATGCACCGACAGCCCTGTATGCCCTAGACTCACACGGCTCATCATCGACAATGTCATCACCCCAATCCCTGACAATGCCAATGTATGCACCGCAAAGCTATGGGCAAAACCTGCCCACGGCAACAACGCAAACAGCCCCAATGCCACCACCATACCGCCAAACGCTACAAACAGCGACCATACCAACGGCTTGCCCCACATCCCACTGTGATACCAACCCATCAGCCGATAGCCATTCGCCAATGCTGTGACAAGGGCAAACAGTGACGCAATCACAGGCTGACCGCACAAGTCTGCGAGCATAAAGGCAAGAAAGCCAAACAGACTGACCCTATCCACCCATACAGCGTTTTTGAGTTCTACTTTGGGAGCGTTTTTGGGCAGATGATGATTGATCCCATTGCTGATGAACATCGGCATGACCCGTCGCCCAATGGTCAGCACTACCCCAATAATTAGATAAAACGCTAGATACACGCCTGTCTTTTGCCATGCGATATCGGAACGCCATGCCCCAATAGCGAAGATGACAAATGCAAGCCATAGCAAAGCAAGTTTGGCAAGGATACCGATTTGGCGACGTTGACGTACCCGAATAATCGGGGTAAACACCGCTACGCAAACCAGCGACCACCAAAGAATATCCAGTCCACTGGCAAGCCTTAGCCCAATCGCTGTGATATCAGACGACAGCTGCGGTAAGCACGCCCATGTCAGCCTTGCCAATGCCCAAGGCAGAAATATCGCAAACAACCGCCACCCATACGGCATGGGCTGATTTGTCCATGTCTTCACCGCAGTGAGCAGAAATCCTGCGATGACCGCTAACGCATAGCCAAAAGTCATCTCATGGGCGTGCCACATAAAAGGCGTGAAAGCGGTCAGTGTAAAATCTATCCAGCCTTGCAATACCGCAAGCCATAGCCCCATGGTGATAATGGCAAACACCGATGCCCCGACAAAGAACACCCGAAAGCCTAAGTTTAGGATAGGGTGTGGGGATTTGGGGGGGATAATTAGCGGATGCGATAGCGTGCAGGTTGGTCGGCAGTTTTGATGACGTTTTGGTCGGTATTTTGGTGGACATGGTGAATTCCCAGTGCTTTACTCAAGTTTATTTTGCACCGATTCACCAATCGCAACAATACTCATTTGGGAGTAATAGGGGAAGATTTACTTTGGACAAGCTACTTGGGAGAGATATTTGCAAGTACTATTTGTTATGCCATTGCCAAATCATCAACAAATTCAACTTTTAGCTTTTTGCCAAGTGCATTTGCCACATTGGATAACGTTGCAAGGGTCAAACTAGGATAAGCCCCATAATCGATTAATAACCGAATCAATCACCATGAGAAAAACCTATCCAAGCGACATTAGCCGAAAACAATTCGAGCACATACTACCTATTTTAGAAAGTGCTCGGAAGAAGACCAAACCAAGAACGGTTGAGCTTTATGACGTATTTTGTGGGTTGTTGTATGTACTCAGAACAGGTTCTAAAATCAACTTGGAAACTCGGCCCCTTTACGGCTATAGTACCACCATGTTAGCACCATACAAATCACATAAAACACAATCAATGCGGTAAACGTGCCATTCACCCCAAGACCTGAACCGAACATTTTAGGGATAAAGAACCCACCATACGCCGCAAAGGCTGAGGTAAAACCAACCACCGCGGCTGACTCTTTACGAGCATTGAGTTGCCAATCTGCACCGCCCAAACGCTCATGGAAAGTACGGAAAATCACAGGAATCATACGGAAAGTCGAGCCATTACCAATCCCAGTGGTGATAAATAGCACCATAAAGCACGCAAAATACCCTGCAAAGTTCCCTGCTTTTAGGAAGTACATTACTGCCATCACTGCTAATGCCATCACGCCATAGTTGATTAAGGTGACTTTTGCACCGCCCAATTTGTCAGCAAGCCAGCCACCGAACGGACGGAATAACGCACCAACCAAAGGTCCTAAAAACGCCACTTTAAGCGGATTCACATCTGGGAATGATTGTTTAATCAACATCGGAAATGCCGCCGAAAACCCAATAAACGAACCAAAAGTCGCAAGGTATAAGATACACATAATCCAGTTTTGTTGACGACCGAAAATCACCGATTGGTCTTTAAAAGACGCTTTGGCAGACGACAAGTCATTCATACCAAACCAAGCGGCAAGGGCAGCTATGATAATCAAAGGTACCCACACAAAACCAGCGTTTTGTAGATACATGGTCGTGCCTTTGGCAGTGGTTTGGGCATCACCGCCCAACGCCCCAAAGATACCCACGCCAATCACCGCAGGGACTAAAAACTGCATGACCGACACACCCAAATTACCCAAACCAGCGTTTAAGCCCATCGCTGTGCCTTGTTGCGATTTTGGATAAAAGAACGAAATATTGGACATACTAGAGGCAAAGTTCGCCCCACCAAACCCACACAGCAAAGCAATGATAACAAAAGTGGCAAAAGGGGTATTTGGGTCTTGTAATGCAAAGCCCATCCAAATGGTCGGGATCAAGAGTGATAAGGTCGCAAGGGTGGTGAATTTACGTCCGCCAAAAATTGGCACAAGGAACGAATAAAAAATCCGCAACGTCGCCCCAGATAAGGCAGGTAAAGCAGTTAGCCAAGAGAGTTGGGCTTTGTTAAAATGAAAGCCTGCGTCTGGCATACGCACCACGACCACTGACCAAAGCACCCACACGGAGAACGCCAGTAGTAAGTTGGGAATGGATATCCATAAGTTGCGTGTGGCGGTTTGTTTACCACCATTTGCCCAAAATTTTTCGTCTTCGGGTCGCCAATCGTCAATACGGCGACCGCCTTTTAGTTCGTTGTTCATAAGAGCCTCCAATATACCCTTGGGGTGCGTTTGATTTGCCTCAAAAGGATTTTTTACCTTGTTAGCATAATGGTTTTTTGAGCAAAAAAATCTTATGCCAAGGGCTAGGTTTTAGGGGCAATATTATCCTTTGGGAGTAGATAAGGTTTAACATAAAAAACCCACAAGATAACTTGTGGGTTTTTGGTTTCGCCAGTATTTAAGCCAGCATTTAACTCTGAGCTTTTTTCAACGCCATTTGTTCTTGATGCCCTTTCTCCATAGTAGGACGCACTTCACTCATATAAATCCAAATGAGCGACACCCACACCACGCCAAACATAATCATAAACGCAGAGCTACGCACGCCTGTGATATCCACCGCCATACCGAACATAATGGGTAGGATAAAGCCACCTAGACCACCGAACAAACCAACCACGCCTGACACTGCTCCCATGTTTTGTTTGTAGTCATCAGACAGGTATTTGAACACCGAGGCTTTACCAATCGCAAAGGTAATGCCAAGGGCAAAAATCAACACGGTGAATAGGGTGGAGTTTAAGCCTAAATGGAAGCTTTTATTGCCAGTAACGGTTTGAACCACAAGGTCAGTCTGTGGATACGACAACACGAATAGAATCAACATGGACACCCAAAGCACCCACCAAGTCACGGTATGAGCCGAATAACGGTCTGATAACCAGCCACCCAACGCACGCAGTACACCGCCAGGTAAACTAAAACAAGCTGCCAAAAACGCCGCAGTTTTGAGGTTAAAACCATATTCATCCACATAATAGTGCGTCATCCACAACGCCAACGCCACATAACCCCCGAACACAATCGAATAATACTGGCTATAACGCCACACATTTGGGTCTTTTAGCACGGCTAATTGACTGCTGATACTGGCATTACTGGCGGTGCGGTGTTCTTTGTTGTCAAAGGTCAAAAACCAAAATCCAATTGCCGTCACCAACATCATCACCGCATAGACTTTGGGTAATAATTGCCAAGTGCCAATGGCGATGATACTGGGGGCGATGAGTTTGGTAAGTGCCGAACCTGCATTTCCCGCCCCGAAGATGCCCATTGCCAAGCCTTGATTTTGTGGTTCAAACCATTTGGCGACATAGGCAATCCCCACGGTAAATGAACCACCTGCCAAACCGACAAACAGACCTAATACCAAAAAGTGCCAATATTCGGTGGCAAACGACAAACAGTAAATCGGAATCACAGTCGCCAACATCAAAATAAAAAATACAATCCGACCACCGAATTTATCGGTCAACAGCCCAATCGGTAACCGTACCAGTGAGCCTGTCAACACAGGAATCGCAGTCAATAGACCAAATTCGGTTTCACTTAGACCCAATGATTTTTTTAGGGGAATCCCCAGTACCGCAAACATCATCCATACCATAAAACATACCGTAAAGGCGATAGTGGATGAGGTCAGCACCATATATTGTTTAGTTTTTAGACTTGCCATGATATGCTCCATCTTACACAAAATGGGTGTATGGGTAATATCATAGCAAGGTATGAAGGGGTTTTGCCGGTCTGGCAGGGGCGAACCCTGCGACTGGCAAGGGCAATAATGATGCAAATTACTGCTAAAGTAGTATGGCTTTTGCGATGGGATTATTTCCTAAAGTCGCTAGTTTTCAATTATTTATGCTAAACTCTCACGCAAGTTAGGCAAAAGCGTATACGATTTTGCCATCACAACTATTTAGGATTAGGGGTAGTTTTGCAAAAGTCAGTATGTCGTTCACGTTTTTTGCCCAGTATTAGCAACTCACTGCCTGTTCGGGCATGGTGTGCGGTGGCGATTGTCATGGTGATGGTAGTCGGTATGGCGATGGTTAGCGGGATTTTGGCATGGATTGCTCAGCCAGATTCTGAGGCGGTCAATACCGCAGGTTCGATGCGGATGGCGACTTACCGCATTAATTATTTGGTGGGAAAACAAGAAAATCGACCAGCACAAACCCCAGCCAACGCCCAAGCATTAGCTAACCAATCCACCAACCATGAGTCACAAGTACAATCGCAACCCCAAATACAACCCGAAATACAATCCCAACAGTTATTACCCAATGATGCTCTATCCCGAAGTATTCCTGCTTCACAGCCAATTGGCAGCCATTTGAGTAAAGATGAGCTACTGGCAGCACTTACCCAAGATATGCAAAGTCGTCTTGCCCAGTTGGCTCATTATGAGCAGTCGCAAGGCAATCGGGATGACCAAATTAATCAGCAAATTGACACCATTCGGCAGATTTGGACAACAGAGCTTCAGCCAACACTTGAAACGAGCGTTAGAGAGGGCAATCGCGATGCCTTGTATGCGATTTCACTTCGCTATATGGATAATGTTGACAAGTTGGTCAAACAAATTCAGACCCGCAATGAGCATCGACAATCGCTTCAACAGAACTTACAAATTGGGGCGTTGTTACTTACCATCATTATCATGTTGGCAGGGTTACATGAGATTCAACAAAATGTATTGATTCCTGTTGGGCAACTGCGTAAGGCGACACAGCAATTTGGTAAAGGGGAAGACACCAGCGTTAATGTCGCAGGTTATGAAGAGTTTAATGAGTTGGGTGATTCTTTTAACCAAATGACCAGTACCCTCAAAGCCTACCAAAACAACCTAGAAGCCGAAGTTGCCAAAAAAACCTACCACCTTACCCAAAGTAACCAAGCGTTGACCTTACTCTATGACTTTGCCAAACAGCTTAACCAACAGCCAGTTGCCTATGCACGGCTACAGGTACTTATTGAGCAGTTTGGTGCGGTATTGCCCAATTTTGACATTAGCCTGTGCCTACATGATGCTAATTTGCACAATGATAACTTCAAAGATGCGATGGCGATGCACAGCTTGGGCATTCGTGATAAAAGACATTTGGGGCGAAGTTTTTGCCACCAAGCACATTGCCAAACCTGTGACATCAAGCATGATGAGGGCGTTTGGGTATATCCGATAAACAGCCTACAAACCCAGTGGGGTGAATTACTGGTCAAGCCACGCCATCATCACGGCAAGGGCATCCGCAAACAACCCCAGCCCACAAACTCTGCTACTTCCCAAAAGCCATCACCTATCAATCGTATCACGTTATTGGATGAACAAAACTGGCAAAATTTTGCCGATAGTCAAGAACCCTCTTTTGATGAAAATGAATTGTTAAACACCCTTGCCAACCTCATTGGACTGATGTTTGCAGGGCAAAAACAGCGGGAACAAGAGCATCAGCTAATTTTGTCGGAAGAACGCAACACCATGGCAAGAGAGCTACATGACTCACTGGCACAGTCGTTATCGTATCTCAAAATGCAAGTCAGTATGCTCACCACCTTGCTCAAAGATAACCAAAACCCCAATAACGACAAAATTGAGCAAGTATTATCACAAACCAAAGACGGTCTGAATGGGGCATATAGCCAACTGCGTGAATTATTGGCAACTTTCCGCTTAAAGATAGAAGAAGGCAGTTTTGATACCGCCTTGGCACAAGCAGGCGATGAGTTCGCCAACAAAGGCGGATTTGCCGTGCATTTGGACAATCGCCTGATGAGCATCAATCTGACCGCCACTGAGCAAGTTGATTTACTACAAATTACCCGTGAAGCCCTGTCTAACATCAACCGCCATGCACAGGCAAAAAATGCCCACATCAGCCTATCGCAAAACCAACAAGGCGTGGTAAGCTTACACATCCAAGATGACGGCGTGGGGCTACAGCCCAAAGATGACGGTCAGCACCACTACGGCATGACCATCATGCAAGAACGTAGCCATAGCCTTGGCGGTGAGTGTCAAATCAACAACGTATTACCGCATGGCACAGCCGTTCGGGTGCAGTTTTTACCCCAAGCGTTTCAGCAGAAAATAGAAGGCTCTAGACTAGCAGATTTACACTTAATTTTACCTAATGAGGTTCCACAGCTCAGTTGCTAACTCATTAGGTTCCCTCATCCAACGCCATTCAGTTTCTTTAAGATGATAATCAAAGTACTCT
>JACCDZ011725348.1_pt1 | contig 24297 bp, 12 predicted proteins | sample 7449551 | NCBI WGS metagenome assembly JACCDZ01 (sample SAMN15323452, study PRJNA562643) | freshwater metagenome | isolation source: river surface water | place: USA:Blue River Watershed | collected 2017-08-18 | reverse complement strand
CTCGGAGAGAGCTTCTAAGCGGTCGTAGTCGACTTGGTGAACGCGGCTCTGGTGCACTCGGGTCTCGCGGAGGCGCCTGGCGAGAAGTAGGCCATCGTGCTGTTCCACACAGGCCATGGCCAGTATCTCCCTGTCTAAGGGCGCAAGCCGCTTTTCGAGATGAAGGCGAAAGCGCTCTCGAGCCGCGTCGATACGAACCTTCGCCTCCTTCAACTCGTAGCGGCCTGGCTCGAGCCCAGCTTCCTTCATCACCACGGCCAGCGCCTTGCGCGCGAACTTGTACTCAGTTTGCGTCGGAACGACTGGGTTAGCGAAGTCGGGCACGTCAATCGTGCGCTCGACCACCTGAAGGTGGTACCGCGCGGGACTAGCCCCTAAGGCTGCCAGTCGGGCCTCAAGGTTCTGCGGTGCAGCTGTGCCAAGTGACGCTGCGCAGGCGACAAGAGCCTCTCGAAGGCAGCGGGCTTCAAACGCCGCGTTCAGCGCTCCGTTCAGCCCCGCTTGAATGGCGGTTGAAAGCAGACTCAGTTCAACGCGAGCCGGGTTCCCTGCGCCTGCTCTGGCAGACAGCACCACTCTCTCGAAGTTTTCCATAGGTGCCGGGGACTGCTCGCGGTCAACACGGTCCCCGTCGGCAATGCGGCAAGCCAAGACCAGCTGCTGCCTCTGGAACAGCGCTTCTGATTGGAAGTCGCCTGCACATTCATGCAGCGTGTCGATGACCATCTGCGCGAACATGTCCGCCATCTTGGCGTCTTCGAGCTCCAGCTCGGGTTCAATCGTCACCGTTGTTTGGACGGTGCAGGAGCCGACCTGGGTGGAGTACGCCATCTCAGAACGGTTACGCGAGCAAAGTTCAACGACCCCTTTGGCTGTTCGCTTCACATGCCATCCAAGCGCACCATCCGGGAAGCACGCAGGCGCTGATGCCCAGAATTCGGTCAGGCTGCGGAATCGCCACCCGCTACCCCAATGGGGGTCCAGGGCAATCATTGTCGGGTTGATGGCTCCCTCGACTAGCACCCCGTGCGTGTCCTTGAACGTTCCGAAGAGGTCAGCAAGCGCGCGGGATAACGGGGACAGCGTTCCCCGCTGTGCGTCCGCAAAGCTCCAGAACTGCTCAAGCTCCTGCATGTCCTCGAGGCCATCGAAGATGCTGACCAAGTCAGCCAAGGGCATGACCCTCGTGGGCCGCTTGGGTGCGTCAAGCATGTTGAAACCAGTACCGGACTGCGTCAGGACGATGACTATCTGCACATCGTCAGCCCCGGGGCTGCCCTGCTCACCTCGGCCGAAAGCCAAACCCCGCCTACCGTCCATTCGCAGGTTCAAGACGCCGCCGCGGCGAAGAGCTGCATACACCGCGGAAGCCGCGGCACCAGTGGCCTCAAGTGACCGATGATCGCAGGCGCAAAACAAATGGACTTTTGAGCCTCCGGTAGCGGTGCAGCTGACAGTCAGGTCTGGGAATTCTTGCCGGCTGACCATCAGCTCCATCGGGCCGACCAAAACATGCCGCAGTCGGTTGGCAACGTAGCGGCCGACAGCCTTGTGAGTTTGCGCGGTGACGCCTGACGGACCGGCTTCAGCCCACTGGTCAATGATGACCCCTGGTCCACTCCGCAAAGAGACTGGAACCCACATTTCGTCTTGCGATACGCCCAAGAACGGCAGGGCTGCGCCCGTTAGGACAGCGTCCCCAAACGATGCCCAAGTAAGTGGTGCGTTGTACGCGCCCATTGCTGCGACAAGCTTGGCGCTTGCGTTGGCTCGCCATTTTGCGGCCCGAGCGCTTGCACTTAGGAGCCCCGGCCAGCATGAGGCCCAGAATTCCTCGGGCGGTAACTCGATGTAGCCGTGGGCAGGCTCTGGCAGAGAAGCGCCGACCGGGGTCGGAACTGCCGAAATGAGGTCTGCTTGCAGGGCGACTGCAAAGTCCATATCGGCCAGTGCTGCCTGGTTGCCGGCGTGCGTGATGCGGAATGCCTGCACGAAGTCCGGCAGGCGCTCGACGGAGCTGCCATAGAACATTGACACATAGCTATCGCCAAGGGGGACACGAACTTGGCCCCAATCTGTTTCGATGGTGCAATCCTCCAGCATCGGGAACTCCGGCCAGACCGCATAGAGCTCCGTCAGAAAGCGGGCGAAGTCTTCGTAGGTCTGAATGGAATGCGTGTCGCCCGGGTCACTCTGAAGACCCAGGAGCACTGCCCAGGCGAACAGGTGTTTGATTGGACTAGCCGAATTCGGCGGCCAAAGATCTGATACGGCGAGTGCTACAGCTGCATCGAAGGGCACGTACATGCGTAGCACCGCCTCCACAGAGGCAACGTCACGCTGAAAACGCAGGTCAATCTCCGCCTGTCGCTCTGAGCTAGCGTGCAGCTCCAGCATTTTCTTAAACATCGACGCTGCCGTCTTGTTCGAATCAACCTGTCCTCGTCGTTCACGCTTCTCGCGCGACTTCTTTCCCATAAGGTCATTCGGCCTTTACCACTCTAGTGCAGAGCTAAAAAGTTAATAGATCCCTCAATCCTTGCACTGCCGCTTGCGCCTGCGGGGTGTTCTCGGCGAGACGGTGGAGCAGAGAAAACAGCTCAGCAGTTTTCTTTTTACTGGGCTTCTTCATCAAGAGATGGCACATCAACTTATAGGCATCCTCGCGATGCTCTAGACTGAACTTCACCGCAAGCTTCGTGAAATTCACGGCTTCGATGCCACAAATGTCGATGGTGTTTTTCCCCTTGCCATTTGGCTTGATACTTTTAATCATTCCGTCGTCATCGACCGTCAGGTAGTGCGACCATTCGTCGAGGTGGGGGTGCAAAATAAGGTAATCGCCTGGGTCAGTGGGGAGCACAGCCAGCCCCGCATTAACACCAGCCGTGAGCACGTTCTTCTTGCTTTTGTGAGTATTGCAGACTGGACAAGCAACGCCGAAGTTGCTGAGATCGAACATGAACTGTCTATAGGTCGACTTGTCTAAAATGTGCTCAGCATCAAAGCTGCGACTATGCTTTGGCAGCTCTGAACTACAGTAGCAACAACGACACTCCTGCCCCCAATAGTAGTAAGTCTTAACCTCTGACTTGAAGTTCGTCACCAGCTTGTACAGTGGATGCTCATTCTTGGGGGCCCACACTGTCTCATCGGCCAGACCGGACTCTCGAAGGTAGTGATGGTCGTCGCTCGACAGCGTCTTCAGCTTCGCCAAGGCGTCAACTCTCTGGCGCGCCGTCACCCCTCGATCTCCCTTCCATCGGCATCCTCTTTTCCAGCTTCATTTACGAGACGAAGCGCGTCTTTAATAAGTGCGAGCGTCGGGTCACTCATCTTGGCACCTTCGTATAGCCGCTCAAGCCCGTTGAGCTCCTGCCTGGCAAGGTTCCTCTCCTCGGCATCGCCTGTTTCAGCAAAGACTACGGCCTTGAAAATTTGATTGGAGACGTGGGCACTTCCTGACACTGGAGTATCGAAAACCTCCAAGAGTGCCTGTTCTACGGAGAACTGCTTTGAGGGTCTCTCCATAGAATTATGGGTGTGCGTCTCGCCTAACTGAGTAATGCCGGCGCCAAGTGCCTGAGCTGCCTGCACCACCACCGGCGAATGAGTTGACAAGATGATGTGGCAACCGGAGACCATCTTCAACAGCGATTCGATGGCATCGATGAACTCAATTTGCCGCTTAGGATGAAGACTAAGTTCTGGCTCATCAATTAAAATCAGCGCCTCGTCGCGAATCGCAGAGGCGAGTCCGAAGATAGAGCAGAGCATTTGCTGCTCACCCGAACTCGCATGAGTGACATCGAATACAGCTTTGCCCTTTGCTCGCGTAACTTCACACTGAGTCAGAGAGAGCAGGTCGAGGCGGCGAAGTAGCGAGAATGCCTGAAGCAGATAGAACTCGCGGCGTATAGACGACAAGTTCACATCTAAACGCAGCAAGCCCCGGGGTTTGACCTTACCCATCAAAGACCGCGCCTCTAGAAGGGCGTCAGTAATCGCCATGGCAACTTCGTCCAGGCTCCGGGAACTCAGAGCTTCATTAATGCTTGCTGAAAAAGAATTTCTGAACCTTGGTCCGGGCTCCAAATTGGATCTCAGGAACTCGTAGACCGCACCCTGGTGCGGGTCGCTAAAGAGCTTCTGAGTGCCGGGCTTCGGTCGGTAAACAAGCCTTAGCTCTGGCAAAAACGCTAGACCCTCCATCACCGAAAAAAGGGCTTCAGTCGCCGGGGGGAACTCGCTCACTCGGAACAGCGCTTCCTCAAGGATCTTTCGAGATAAATGTCCGGCCATCCCTCGAAAAGACTTATGCAGACCCACGCAGATGTAGCGCTCGTGCCTTTCCGTACCGCGCTCATAAACATCAAGCAGTCGAGCTCCGGCACGCGGGGGTTCTGGAAAACGGGTGAAAGGACTGAACGTCTGGGCAAGTACTCTGGAGGGCGGAGCTGTCGCATCGCCAAACAACCGGCCGAACGCTGATAGCGGAACTCCTCCTTTGTCATCTTCCGCAACCTCCCGAAACTGAGCGTACGCATCAACAAGAACGGTGAGGGCCTCAGTCTTTCCTGAGCCGTTAGGCCCGGTCAGTACATCAAGTTTATTTCTTCCGATCCGCCCCCCATCACCGAACGTGATGGCTTTGGTCTTGGTCTCAATCGTTCTTATTTCCACGATCTCCCCTTATCTCTTCGACAACGAAAAAGCAGCGGTTGCTACCATACTCTGCTCTCATACCGGAGACCGGTGCGGACCAGCAAGCATCACTCACAGCGCTAGAAAAGGATATCACTCAATGACTACGCCACACTTGTTTATATAGGGAGCCTAGCGACCGTCTGGTGGTTCTGCCACCATTTTGATGCACCGGGTGCGCGTGAGAGACTAGAAACGAAGCTCCGAGCTGCTTCAAAATCAAAGTACGGGGCTGGCGTACGATCGGAACAGCAGAGGCCAAATTCACCGCCTGAAACCTCGGTATCAAGCGATGACGGCATGTGCGCCATTCACTTCTGAGTACAAGGCGTATGAACCCTTGAAGCCTAGAAGCCGGAGCAGGTACTCTCTGACCAAATCCTGAATTTGCTCATACGCCTCCCAGCTGGCGTGATGGGTCAAATCAGACACACCGGAGTGCACGATGGCGTTTCGCAAGGATACGATGCCATCGAGTGTTGGAGTCATCCCAACAGCTTTAAACATACGAGTCAGCATGGCCTTGAATGAGATCGTTTCGTCCTTTGGATTCGGGCCTTTTCTGAAGAAGCCTTTGACGAACGGAATTCCCACGCTCACGGCATAGGTATGCTTTAGGTTCTCCAGCAGTACAAAGGCGAAGATGAGTCGGCATTCGGTAGGCAATGCGTCTCGTTCGGCCTGAAGCAGATAGTCGATGGCCACGTTCAGCATGCGCGACTTTTCAAGTTGGGTGTACGCCGGATATGTCTGGTCAATGAAGTCTCGGATGACCGCACCGTCTCGAATCTCAAAAACCGGACGGAAGAATCGCGTTGTGCCTACCACCGTTTTCCGAGAGCCAAGCGATTCATCCGGGTAGTCATGCCCATAGCAGACCACTCTAGACTGGCAGGCGAACGAGAGCAGCCAGCAGATTCGGTCGATGGCTGCCAAAACCTTAGGCACGGCTGACTTCGACACGTTCGGCACCAGGATCTGGGTTGTCATGGAAAAGCGTCCAGCGAAATTCGACACTGGTTTTTCGATGACATCCTTCTGCTGAATCACAATGAACTTACGACCCTCGCAGGTGAGCGTCACCGTATTTCGGATAAATGATTCCTTCTCCAGGTAGGTAATCAACTCCCCGCCAATCAAGCAATTGGCGACATGTGCACGTAGATCTGGCATGTTCGACTCCATGTAGCGAGCAGTATTACTTTGCGTTCCGCGCGAAGCTAAGATCATTCGGCCTTTATTAGCCTCAGGAATAGAACGAATCCGTCCAAACGATGCAGCCGTTCAAACGTTATTGTCCGACAACCGCATTCCGAGAGGAATGCGCCAGAGCCACGCCCGCTGCAGTCAGTCAGCTAGGCCAATCCTCAGAAATAGCCTACAGAGATTCGTCGGCACAATTGCGCCTCCATCAAATCCGCCATTGTTAACGCCAAGTCCAGCAGCCACAAAGGCGAGCAAAAGATCTTGCTCCATCTGAAGAGAGTCTTCGACTCTCGTTTCCGAAAATGCTGGCAGCTTCTTGATATCGAATGAGGGAACCCTCTCTAGGGCAAGAAGTACACGACGGAGTTCTTCAAAGCCGATCTCCATGCGTGCAAAGGCCGCAAAGCACCTCGCTGCAAGCTCAGGCTTCTTGTCGCTTTCCAATCGGTCCAAAATCTCAATCAATGCGGTACCCGCTCGTCCCGCGAACTTGTCATCCTCGTTGAGCTTTTCGACCAACTCCATTCGCTCATTTTTGCCAATGTCTGCAAGTTCGTTCAAAAAGCGAAGCACCTTAGTTGCGAGGATATGATCTCTCATTGAGCCAGCCACGTTGAAGACTCCAACGACCGAGTTCACAAATGGAATGTCCTTTAAGACGCCCGATTCCAGGAGGCTATCAATGCCTAGTTCCAAATACTCTTTACTGACAGTCACTATCGCGTCAGACTTTAGGGCGTTGATTACTGCTGATCCCCGTTGAGAATCCTGTATTGACATCAAATGCTCCGTATTATTTTGAATGCTGAAGTTAGTTCGATATGAGGTCTACTGACTGTGCGTGCAGCAAAAAATATCGCTGATCGATTGCCTCGCTGCTAGCGACTACCAGCATCTGGCTTGAAGAAGTATTAAGTTTTTTGGAACATAGCTTTGCTATATGCCAAGCCCCTTGATCTTCTCTATACCTTTATACATGTTGCCTTCCAGGATATTACCTTTTTGCGGCTACAGCAGAAAGTACGCCTGCAATCACAATCGCTGCAATACCAAATTGCTTTTCCATCGGTAAAATTTCATTCCAAACGAAAAACCCAATTAACGTTGCAAAGACTACACCTGTGTACTGAAGCGACGCAGAAAGCAAGACATCACCATGACCAAATGCATACGAAACGGCAAGCTGACCGATCACCCCGAGCAGTCCAATCACACACAGAACGCCAACTCCGCTGAGTGAAAGACTCTGTATAGGTTGCAGTGACATTGGAACTGCTGCAAAAATTGAAGCAAAAAGACAAAAGTAAAAAACCATACGAATTTCAGTTTCGCCCAGACTTGCTAGCCTCCGCACATCCTTGAATGACAAAGCTGCAACAAATGCACCCAGCAGTCCGACAAGGATATGCTCCGTCTGATCCGCATTAGCAGAAGGGGTCAGCATGATCAACACCCCTAAAAATCCGAGTACCAGTGCAATGTATGAAAGTTTCCGTACAGTTTTTTCATGACCACGCCAACCGGCATAAGCAGTCAATAGGCCGACAAAAATAGGTGATGTGTAGTTGAGAGTCACCGAGGTCGCGATAGGTAACACTCCTAACGTGTAATACCATGCACCCATTGCACCAGCGCCGAAAACCGCACGTCTTAAATGTTCACTCCAATGCGGTGTACTTAACCGGTGCCCTCGCGTTAAAGCCCAAGCGGCAACTATCACCGCAGAAATCAAGCAACGGTAAAAGAGAATCTCGGCCGAGCTATATTCTCCGCTCAAAGATTTGACACACGCAGCCATCGTGGCAAACGACAAAGCAGCTACAAGCATCCATGCCGACTTCATGGGCAAAAACCTAATGTCTGCTTGACCAAAATAATACAATTCAGATCTTTTATCAGAACCTCATTACTCCAATAATATAACATATCACCTTAAATCAGATTTATGAATCAAAACTCTTTTTACTAATAACTGTTTGGAACAACAAAAGTTCCCCCGCAAGCATCATCGGCTGGAATCAATGCCATTCCTTTTGTGGTAACTCTTAACAATCGTCTTATCGAACTCTCCGGCAATACTTTCGTCGTAGCAGAATGCAAAACTGCCCTATTGTCCCATGCAACGATATCTCCTTCCGACCATTTATGCCTAAAAATATAACGCTCAGAGGTTATATGGCTCATTAATTTATCCAATAATTTATCACTTTCAGATTCAGGCATGCCTTCAATGCCTATAACACTACCAATAATTCTCGGAGCTATGTGCAATGATTCTTCTTGGGTTTCCGGATGTTTTTTAACCAATGGATGGATAATCTCAGGAGTATCAAGACGCTCTTGCTCGCCGACAAACAGCCAACGAGCCCAAGGATCATTTCTATTTGGAGACCAGCGATATTGATGCCTGACCCTTAACTTTCTTAGTGTACTTTTTTCACTTTCAGGCAACTCGTTAAATGCAGTTGTTGCATCTGCGAAAAGTGTATCGCCGCCTTCTTCTGGAATTTCAATACCTAGTAGAATCGTTGCATTGGCTGGAATTTCCTTGTAAGATGAATCTGCATGCCACCCATCACCAAAATATTTCATTACTGGATTTCTACCTATCTCATTCTGGTTCGAAAGCATAACCAGAGTTGGCTCCGTTGGATGTCGCATTGCCCTGACATGATGAACTTCTGGCTCTCCAAATATATTCCCAAATTTGGCAAATGCACTCGAGTCATTTTTTTGGTTACGAATCACTATGACCTTATTTTTTAAGTAGGAAGAATAGACTTCACTACCCCACTTTTCGATTGAATTATATGAAATATCCAGCCCCACAAGTTCAGCGGCGAATGTTTCCGATTTTTTAATTTCTGAAAAATATTTCATAAAGTCTCCGTTTTTTGGTTAAAAAGTCGTTATTGATTTATTTATACGCAATTTATTTTTTAATTAATTTATTTTCAAATAATCCAAACTCAAGCCTTTAACATAATTTAGTTCAATTAAACAGGAAAAACCATCTCCTGTAACCTACTATATTTTGTAGGCTTCATTTTTAATTGAAATTAAAAAATAAATGAACCGACCCGGATTTTGAGGAGGATCAACCATCTGAGAGGATTTGAGCTATGACAAAGTTAAAAAAATTTTCACCGGAGGTCCGCGAGCGAGCTCTGCGGATGGTGCAGGAGCACCGAGAGAGGTACCCGTCGATGTGGGCCGCCATTGAATAGATTGCCCCCAAGATCTGCTGCGTGCCGCAAACGCTCAATGAATGGGTCAAGCGATCTAAGATCGACTCCGGTGTGCGCGAGGGCATCACCACGTCAGAGGCGCAGCGGCTCAAGAACCTGGAGCGCGAGGTCAAGGACCTGCGCCGGATCAACGAGATACTGAAGCTGGCCAGCGCGTTTTTCGCCCAGGCGGAACTCGACCGCCGCATCAAGTACTGAGGCTGGCCTTAGCGGCCAACAATGCGCAGCTCGAACCATGGGATTTGTCCAGCAGGGGTCGGGCGGTCGACCTGTGCGCGCCTGGGGTGAACGTCTGGGTAGCAGTGCCAATAAACGCACCGGTTTGCATCAATACCGGATCTGGCACTTCCTATGCAACAGCGCATACGGCTGGGTTAGCCGCTTTGTGGTTGGCGTTCTTTGACCGGCCTGCCATGCTCAAGTCGCTGAGGCCTGGAGTGTTCATGCAGGAGATCTTTCGGGAGCATGTGCGGCGGACCGCACAGGTTCCTCATGGCTGGATGAGCAGCCGCTACGGGGCAGGCATTGTGGACACCGAGGCGCTACTGAAGTCCACGCCTGCGGCGTCTGTTCGCCTGGGTTTTGGTCCCACCAAGCATCCATCCTTGCTGGGCTTCCCGCTACCTGTTCGGCTGTCACGGGATTTCATGAGGGCTACCTCAGGACGTTATTCGGCGCTGCTAGTGTCGGGAGGTCTTGATCTTTTGTTGGAAATTGAGGAAAAGGGCGCATTACGAGCTGTTCCTCGGTGAATTTGTCTGGATTGGCATATATCGCATCTAGAGCACCATTGATAACTGCACTTCCTATTCCCCACCGGGCAGAAATGAGTGTGTTGAATCTTTGGTTGTGACAGACGTCTTGGATGGACAAACCTGACTACGCCACCGCCCTTTTCGAGAACTCGTCCATCCAGGCAGCCAGGGCCTTTACGTCAGTCTCTAGGACCGAAAAGTCTGGGATTTCGGCCGGTAACTCATCAGTTTGCGAATGCTCAAACGCAGAATAACTCGTCATCAGTCCATCAACGAACTCGCAGTCTTCCTTACAAATTTTCGCTAGTGCAGCAACGCGCCCCTGGGTTTGCACGCTTCGTCTAAACCTGAGCAGAACCTCATTGAGAAGAACGTACTCAACCGCCCGCTCGACCAAAATTCTGAAATCGCTACAGATACTTTTTACCATGCTCTCATACGCATCAACATCTCCAGCGTCGTGAATGACCTTCAGCTTGGGGAGCAGTTCGTCTCGCAGCCTATTGACCGCTTTTTGGGGTTTTCCATCCCGAATACTGAACTGAGCCACCAGGCCTGTTTGCTTACCAAGTCGCCTGAGGGTCACCAGACTGCTATCTACAGGAGGGGCCAACTTTGAGCTCACTGCGATGTCCTTGAGCTTCTTAACCACGTCTTCAATCAGCGTAACGAGCGATAAGCGATGGGTGAACACAATCACTTGACGGTGCTTTGCCAACTCAACCAATCTCGATACAACTCGTTCTTCAAAGTCCTGGTCTAACGAGGAAATCGGATCATCAAAAATAAACGGAGTGGACTGGTTGGCACCAGTGATATCTGCGATGAACGCTGCAAGCGCCACAATTCGCAATTCCCCTTCGCTTAGAACGCCGCCTACTGACGCTTGACGCTTAGTTCCATGAAGCGCCAAGGAGAAAGTGGTCCTCCCCTTCCCCTGAGCTTTACCCACTGGCTTGACAGATAGTCGTTTCCCGCCAAGAAGGTCAAGCTCCGCCTCAAATCGCTCCTTATAGCCAGCATCCAGTTCATCTTTCGCCAATTCTGTGTTTTTTCTAGAGAGGGCTGTCGTGCCTGCAAGGACAAGCGCCTGGTCAAGGATGGAAATCTGCCGCAGTCTATTGATCTCAATAGAAATAGCCTCATTCTGCTGACTGAACCATTGCTGCGCCCTCAGCTGGACAACTCGAGCCTCCATATCCTTCCTCTTGCCGTCCACCTGCAGCTCCTTCAGGCCCTGTTCCTCGGCATCGAGTGCTCGAACCTTTGTCGATAGTGCTTCGTCGACGGAACTCCAAATAAGCACTGGAATCTTTGCAACTTCAGTCTCGGCAAGTGCGTATTTATGAAGTTGATCGAGCGATGCGTACATCATCTCGACCGCGCCAGCCTCCATTTTCAAGATAGCAGTCTGAACTATCCATTCCTCGAGCGTGGGAATCCTTGGAATCTTCGCCACCAAGCCCGCCAAGTGAGCCTCTGCCTTGCCAGCATCCGCTTCGAGGCCACGGCGAACGTAGGACTCGAAGTGGCTCATGCGTTGTCGTGCTTCTTGCGCCAACTCCTGCTGACAAAGGACACAACGAGCATCCCCATCCACTACAGGGAAGTTCTGGCCTCTATAAGCATGAGACTCTGAATACTGCCGAGCCTTAGTCCAGAGATACATCCATGCCTCTTGTCCGACTCCATCGAGAGGTGCATCGCTGAATGCAGCCATAGCCCCCTCGCCGGCTGCCTTGCGCTTTGTCATTGCAACGTGGCGGGCTACGACAAGCTCCTTCACGGCAGCCTCCGCCAAACCCAGTTTGAGGCCATCTACCCATCGACCGAACACCGTAAAGCTGGATCGTTCCCGAACGATGGCCTCAAGGCGTTTGCTAATGTCTTGCTGAGCAAGAATCCCCTCGGTCCGCACACGCTCGGCATCGAGCACTTCCGAGTAAGAACACTTATCGGCTATTTCCGCTGCCGACGTCGTTCCGGCAAGCCTTTTTAGCCAAACCGCCACATTGGTTTGGGAGAACTCAACAGGAACAGATGGCATCTTGGTAGCTAACGCGGCCTTACTCGAAGTCAGAACCGCAGCCACTTCATCTGATAACCGAATCAATGACGAAACAAATCGCATTCGACTAGGCTCATAGGTAGCTTCGTTTTCTTTCACCATGTACATCGACGCGGTTTTGGAGTCGAAGACATGAATATGGCGCAGCGCTTGGAGTGCACTGCCTCCTGCGCTCCACTCCAAGGTCTTCGATTCACCGCCTACGATGATGTGAATTTTTGACGAGCTAGGTTGAACGGCTTCCGCGTACACATTGGCATATATGCCGTCCCTAGCGCGCGAGCCGCACGCCTCCTTGAGAATTCGCGTAAAGCCAGTCTTGCCAGCGCCGTTCGGTCCGTAAACAATAGTTAGGTTTCCATTCCCAAAGGACAACACCGCATCATCCCTTATTGCATTGACACCACGAATATCAGACAGCTCGCGAAGCTTCAGCACCGGCTGTTGGGCAGCACTCTCAAGCTGGCCAGGCTGAACTGTCTCGAAAACTGCATTCTCGTCTGCAGAGGCTTCAGCAATGCAGAGTGCAGCCAGATCCTGAATGCCTTCCTGGTCCGGCATCCTCCGGCTAGCAATCATGCGACTGGCCGCAGTCTGCAGCCACTTGGGACGGGCACCTAACCAGACTTCAAAGGTGCTAGGCTTCATATCTTGCGCGGGATGCGCTAAGGACTCATGATTCATATTTCTCCCTTTTCCACGCTTCCGTTGGCTCTATGCCACGCTATCTTTTAAATAACTGGCAATCTCAGCCGCGCGCTTAGCAAAGTCATCAATGAGTTCATTGCGAAATTCCTCTTGCATGTTCGGGTGTAGCTCAGCAGAGAGTTGATCCATGGGTTCCATGAAATCTTCAAGTGCGATCTGTGTTCCCAGTTCAACAAATGCATTTTTAAGTGCTTGATGAAACCGTCTTTCGTCAAGCGGATGTGATGTATGCCAAGTGCTCACAACAAGCCACGGACGCAGCAACTCTTTTAATCGTTCGATGTTCATTGGTTTGCTCTTTTCTATTCAGTGATCAATTTAATGTTCATGCCCGCTCACTTAAAAGTTTTCAAAGTCCAATCTCTCGCCGAATCACCGATAGCGCTGTCCGCCAGTATTGCCCCAACCATGATTGGCCTTCACCAGAGATCACAACTTTGCCCCTGAGCACTGGTGTGGCCGATTTGGCCAACTCGGCCAGAACGGCAGACTCTTGAACAGGTACCTCCAACGTGACCCTGTAAATTGCCTGCTCCGGCACCAGCCGACCTGCCTTTTCTCGCACAAGAATTTCACCGCCGTAGACCGAAGCCAAAATGCCGTCCTGCAAGACATGCGACGCATCTTGATCAACACGGCTAACCACCAACGGCACCGCACCCCATCGCCCCGATTCGGCAATGAACCTAGCTGAATCGCCCACTTGCACCCGCTTGACTTCTTTTTCCGACAAGTAGGCATAACCTTGCCAGGCACTCACATCGGCCACTTCAACGATCGGCGCGTTCGCACGAACCCAAGCACCAGGTGTCCAATCTGGATCCATCCAATAGACAACGCCTTCAATCGGTGAGCGCATGGCATACCGATCTTTCTCTCGGCTCAGGCCCGCGACCTCTGCTTTGGCCTTGCCCAGCGATGCCTGCAGCAGCTTCTGGTTCTCGTGAAGCTTGGGCTCCAGGCCAGCGTTTTCCACCTTCCACTGCAGGCCTGAGGCGCGGGCACCGGCCACCTGCTGCTGATAGTCCAAATCCGGCAGGCGTAGTCGCACCAGCAAGTCCCCTGCTTTCACGGTCTGACCATGCTTGACCGTGATCGTTTCCAAAAATGCTGCGCCTGGTGCCACCAAAGGGTGGCTGACCTCTGGCCTGAGCAAACCCGATGCGGTCACCCGTGTGTCCCAAGGCAACAATGCCACCAAACCTAATCCACCCAAAACCAGTAACGTAGTCTTCAGACGCTGACTGGAAGCTATTGCGGGGCCTTTGTGAATCCAGAATTTCACCTCGCTCCAGATGGGCAACACCAAAAACCAGGCAAACTCCACCAGCCCCAGCACCGTACCCAAAGGCTGCGGAATTGTCGAATACACCAACCAAGCAATCCCTGCAAACACCACAAGACGGTAGAGCCATGTCACATAGGCAAACGCCAACACAAACAGGTAACGCCCCCTAGGCAGCTCCTCAGGCTTGCGTTCGCCCAGCCCAAACAGCAACTCACGCAACCGCCAACGCGCCATCGCAAATGCCCGCTGATGAAGGTTGGGCATATCCAACGCATCCATCAACAGGAAATACCCATCGAAGCGCATGAACGGAGAAGCATTGATGACCACTGTTGAAACCCAAGTCGTCGTGGCCAGCAAGAACGCACCATGCCGCAATGCACCATCAGGCAACAAGGCCCAAGCCAGCGTGCTCCAAACGGCCACCACCAGCTCTGTGACGATCCCGGCTGCATCAATAGCCATCCTGCGTTTGGCGTTGTCCAGCTTCCAGGCATCGTTCACATCCGTGTACGCGACAGGAAACATCACCAAAAATGCCACGCCCATCACGGGCACCTTGCAGCCATAGCGCTTGGCCGTGAAGCCATGACCCAGCTCATGCAAAAACTTGACGAACGTCAGCGTCACCGCATAAGCCATGACGCCTTGCCATGAAAAATAATCGACCAGAGTCGACGCAAACCGCTCCCACTGCTGCCCAACCAAATACAAGCCCAGCGCCAAGGCCAGCCCAGTCATCCAAACAAAGCTTTTGTTGAATACCCATTGCACATGCGGCAATACACGCTCCAGCCAAGCATCTGGACGCCACAATGGCACGCGAAAAAACAGATAGTGATGCAACAGCCAAGTTATCCAGCCAGCTTGCCTGCGGCGATGCTCAGTCCCCATCGCCGTGATGGATGCTGGCGACAAACGCTTGGCCAGCTCCCCTTGAACCAGAAACTCTGCCACCTGCAGAACCGACTCTTCCTTGACTCGCAATGTCGTCTCTTGCTGCAAAGCCTGCACGATCGCCTGAGGGTTGCCCAAGTGCCAGCGCGCCAGCACTTCAAATGTGGCCCAGTCAAGCCGGTAAAACAGATTACGCACAGGATCATGTAAAGACCAAGCCGGTGCGCCATCTGCCGAGTTCGGTGCTTTGAAGATGGCCAACTCATCGCGCAATTGCGGCCACACCAGTTGTGTCATTGTGGCCATCACCAGCCCACCCAAGCCCTGAAGCTGGCCCAAGGCCGACGGAACAACCTGTACACCAAGGGCACCGACTCACCATGCAGCTTGACGGTACCCTTCATCCCCACACGGGGCAGATCATTTAAGGACTCTTCTGTTAATGATCCCCTGACCTTATAGGCAAACTGACCCTCTGGGCGGAACTGCGCCACATGTGACACATAGTCCAAATTTGCTTGCACCGGTCTCAAAGGGTCTGACGCCAGATAAAGCGTCATGTCTGAACCGACTGGCAAACTCACTGCATCTGCAGGCGCCAACCACGCCTCCATCGCCACCTTGGTCTCGTCAGCCACCACCATGATGCGCTCGCCCGTCACCACCGGACGCCCCACCCATTGGTTCGGGTCGTCAAACAGCACCAACCCATCGCGCGGCGCCGTCACCACGCCACGCTCGTTGAGCGACTTCAGGTACGCCGCCTCAGCTGACTTTTCTTCCAACTGTGAACGCACCACGGCCAATAAAGACTTGCTCTCTGCATCAAAAACGGCCCGTTGTGAACGCTGCCGGTAATCCGCCTCTACCGTTGCCAGCGCCTGTTGCGCCACCTGCAATTTGCTTTGCAGACTGATGCGGTCAAACTCCAGCAAAGGCTGTCCCGCCTTGACACGCTCATTGGGCAGCACCAACACTTTTTGTACCACCCCATCCAACGGCGAGGCAATGATGGCCGGTTGTAACGGCACCAATTCTCCCTGCGCCAAAACCGTCATATCGACCGGAAAAAGCGCCACTAACGCCAGACCCGCTGCCAAAGCGGTACGGGTTTTGAGCGGCGTTTGCTTCAGCCGGGTCTGCAGATGCACCCAAGACCGCAACTGCTTGCGCGGCAAGCGCATTCGATAGTGACATGACCAAGTCTCACCCCACTCTTGCAGCAGCTGTAAGTGGGCCTCTGTGCAAGGTTCTTCCATCGCCAACAGCAACACGCCAATGTTGTCGTCAGCTTCCTTATCAGGGTGCCGCAAAGGCACGGCCAGCAGCCAAGGAGGCAACCAGTCTGACCAGTCCTTCCAGGTATCTTCCTGCGCTGCATCGCGCAAATCCCACAGCACAGGCTCTTCCAGCACGGGGTGTGTTTCACACCAACGCTCAAGCCACTGTGTGTAAGGTGCCGTTTTCTGTAGTGTCACAACCCCAGACAACGCAGACACCCCGCCCTCCTGTAGCCAGAGCACCGCCTGTCGATAAGGCACCAGATGAAAAGTCTCATTTGCCAAAATGAAACCTAAATCCGCTGTCGTCTGTGCCTGGCGCGCACGCTTACCCAAATGCAGCAAAGTACCCAGCGCCACCTCGGCTGACTGGGACTGCGACTTTCCGATCATCATGTGGCTGCAGCCGTCCGGTTCACCTTGCTGGCTTCCCGTGCGTGACGAATCCACGCATCACGCTCAGCCTTCCAGGCAAATGAACTCTGACTCATCATCTCTGCTTGCAACCGTGGCTTACCTGCATCAGAGGTTTTGTCCGACTTTCCTGTCAAATCAACCCTGAACCGAGACACCGCTTTTGAGCCATTATTGTCTGTGGCCACCACAGTGATTTCCAGCGAACCCTCGTAATTTTCAGGTGCAATGCCACGGAACTCACCAGTGATCGGATTGAACTTCAGCCAGCCCGGCAAGGGCCTGCCATCTGCCAAGGCAGCGCTCAGCGTCACTGATGCTGAAGGATCCGTGTGAGCAAACGTAGTGGCTGGTACATCAAAATTCACAATCAACTGATTGCCCATCCGCGTGGCCGACTGATCTGCCATATCACGCAGCACCAATACCTCGGGTAATGAAGTAGAACCTCTGTTGACCACCGGTACCGAGAAGCCCTGCAACGTACGGGCTTCCGCAGCAACGTCAGGTAGCACATCGCGCTCAAAAGTTAGAAACACGGGTGCTGCAACAGGCACATTCACCAAATTAACAGGAATAGCGGACATCATGACTGACGGTTCTACAGCAGGCAATGCACTGCTAACGACCGCTGGCACGACTATTTCAGAAGGACTGACCACCGGTGCCAGACCAATAACGGCAGATGTCGACACACTTGTTAGGGTTTCAATCCGGTTACCGCTGTCGGTGTATCGCACTTGCACCGAAATCTGTTTACCCGCCTGCGCCAACTCCAACAAATACGAGGCTTGGGTTGCACCCTGGATTGGCACTCCATCGGCAAGCCACTGGTAAGTCTTACCGAAAATACCATCCTGATCAGCCAAAGTATCGATCACCGTGAGCGTCTGACCTTGACGCGCTTCACCCGCAACGGCCAACAAGCCTGTAGTTGGGTCGTTCACGTCGGTCACCGTCACTGACACCGCTTTGGTGTCGGTCAAACTTCCCGTGCCGTTGTCGGTCGCCACTACGTTGAGGCTGTAGCTGGCCTTGGCTTCGTAGTTGGCCGAAGCCTTGAGCGTGACCTCGCCCGTGCTGGCGTCAATGTCAAAGCTGCCCGCGTCAGTGCCGGTCAAGCTGTAGCTCAAGGTCTGGCCTGCGTCCACATCGGTGGCCGTGGCGGTGTAGACCACGGTGGAGATGGCTGCGTTTTCTGCCACTGTGCCGGTCGATCCAGAGGTGATGCTCGGTGCTTCATTCACGTTCGTCACAGTGACCGTCACCGCTTTGGTGTCCGTCAGGCTGCCCGTACCGTTGTCGGTCGCCACCACGTTGAAGCTGTAGCTGGCTTTGGCCTCGTAGTTGGCCGAGACTTTCAAGGTCACCACGCCAGTGCTGGCGTCAATGTCAAAGCTGCCCGCGTCAGTGCCAGTCAGGCTGTAGCTCAGGGTCTGGCCTGCGTCCACATCGGTAGCTGTGGCGGTGTAAACCACGGTCGAGATGACTGCGTTTTCTGCCACTGTGCCGGTCGATCCAGAGGTGATGCTCGGTGCTTCATTCACGTTCGTCACTGTGACCGTCACCGCTTTGGTGTCCGTCAGGCTGCCCGTACCGTTGTCGGTCGCCACCACGTTAAAGCTGTAGCTGGCCTTGACCTCGTAGTTGGCCGAGGCCTTGAGCGTGACCACGCCAGTGCTGGCGTCAATGTCAAAGCTACCCGCGTCAGTGCCGGTCAGGCTGTAGCTCAGGGTCTGGCCTGAGTCCACATCAGTGGCCGTAGCGGTGTAGACCACGGTGCTCGTCGCAGCGTTCTCTGACACGCTGGCTGTAGCAGCTGAGGTGATCGTCGGTGCCGTATTGGTATCGACCGTGATGACAAAGGTCTGATAGCTGATGTTGCCCGCAGCATCGGTTGCGCCGATGCGAATGTTGTACGTGCCTGCCGTGAGCTGTGACCGGCTCTGCAATGTGCCACCAGCAATGACAAAGCTGGCGTTACCGGCATCGTTCGTGCCGTCACCCACGGCCAATTCGTAGCTCACCGATTGCGTGTCCGTGGACGACAAGGTGGCCACTGCCGTGTTGGTCCCTGTGGCCACATCCATCACGTTGTTGACGCTCAAGGCAATCACAGTAGGTGCGGTGGTGTCGATGGTGACGGTCAATCCTGCCGACGCAACGCCAGTATTGCCTGCAACATCCGTCACCTTGGTCGTTAAGGTGTGGTCGCCCACGCTAAGCGTGCTGGACGTGATGCTCCAGTTACCCGAGCCATCGACCGTGGCAGTGCCCAGCACCGTGGTGCCATTGGTGTCGTAAAGGGTGACCGTCGCACCCGCCTCTGCACCGCTACCGGTGATGGTTGGCGTGGTGGCATTGGTGATGTTGTCGGTATTGCTGCTGCCTGCATCCGAGCCGCTGGCCAAATCAGGAGCGCCCGGTGCAGAGGGCGCTGTGGTGTCAATCGTCACAGTCAGGCCCGCAGACGCCGCGCTGGTGTTGCCTGCCGCATCAGTCACCTTGGTCGTCAAGGTATGCGCACCGCCGGTCAGGGTGCTAGACGTGATGCTCCAGTTGCCCGAGCCATCGGCTGTGGTGGTGCCCAGCAATGTCGTGCCATCTGTGTCGTACAACTTAACCGTGGCACCAGCTTCGGCACTGCTGCCCGTGAGGGTCGGCGTTGTCACACTGGTGATGTTGTCGGTACTGCTACTGCCCGAATCGGAGGCGCTGGCCAGATCGGCTGCGCCCGGCACGGTCGGCGCTGTAGTGTCCACCGTTACCGTCAGGGCAGTAGATGCCGAGCTGGTGTTACCTGCCGCGTCGGTCACCTTAGTCGTCAAGGTATGCGCGCCGCTGGTCAGGGTGCTGGACGTGATGCTCCAATTACCGGAGCCGTCTGCTGTGGCGGTGCCTAGCAGAGTCGTGCCATCGGTGTCGTACAGCTTGACCGTTGCGCCCGCCTCTGCACCACTGCCCGTCACGGTGGGTGTGGTGGCATTGGTGAGGTTGTCGGCATTGCTCGTGCCTGTGTCGGATCCGTTGGCCAGGTCAGCAGCACCTGATGCCGTCGGTGCAGTGGTGTCAATCGTCACCGTCAGACTCGCAGACGCCGCGCTGGTATTACCCGCCGCGTCAATGACCTTGGTGGACAAGGTGTGATCGCCCGCGCTGAGAGTACTAGACGTGACGCTCCAGTTACCCGAGCCATCGGCCGTGGCGGTGCCCAGCACCGTGGTGCCATTGGTGTCGTAAAGGGTTACCGTCGCACCCGCCTCAGCACCGCTGCCGGTGATGGTCGGCGTGGTGGCGTTGGTGATGTTGTCGGTACTGCTCGCGCCTGCATCAGAGCCGCTGGTCAAATCAGGTGCTCCCGGCGCAGAGGGTGCTGTGGTGTCAATCGTCACCGTCAGGCTCGCAGACGCCGCGCTGGTATTACCCGCCGCGTCCGTGACCTTGGTCGTCAAGGTATGTGCACCGCTGCTCAACGTGCTGGACGTGATGCTCCAGTTGCCCGAACTATCTGCTGTGGCCGTGCCCAACACCGTGGTGCCATTGGTGTCGTAAAGCGTGACGGTCGCACCCGCCTCTGCACCGCTGCCGGTGACAGTTGGCGTGGTGGCATTGGTGATGTTGTCTGTACTGCTGCTGCCTGTGTCTAAGCCACTGGTCAGATCAGGTGCGTTCGATGCAGACGGTGCCGTGGTGTCAATCGTGACAGTCAAGCCAGCCGACGTAGCGCCGGTATTGCCCGCCGCATCCGTCACTTTGGTCGTCAAGGTGTGATCGCCCGCGCTAAGAGTGCTGGACGTGATGCTCCAGTTGCCCGAGCCATCAGCTGTAGCCGTGCCCAGCACAGTGGTGCCATTGGTGTCGTAAAGGGTGACCGTCGCACCCGCGTCTACACCACTGCCAGTCAGTGTCGGCGTAGTCACGCTGGTGTTGTTGTCGGTACTGCTGTTGCCGGAGTCGGACGCGCTGGCCAGATCAGGGGCACTAGGCGCAGAAGGTGCCGTGGTGTCAATCGTTACCGTCAGAGTCGTCGATGCAGCACCTGTGTTGCCTGCGGCATCCGTCACCTTGGCCTTGAGCGTGTGGGAACCATCAGTCAGACCACTGGTTGTGATGCTCCAGTTACCCGAGCCATCGGCTGTTGTTGTGCCGAGCAGCGTTGTGCCATCGGTGTCATACAGCTTGACGGTTGCCCCCACCTCAGCGCCACCACCGGTGATGATCGGTGTGGTCACGCTGGTGATGTTGTCGGTACTGCTGCTGCCCGAGTCTGAGCCCACCGTCATGTCCAAACCCGATGGCGCTGAAGGTGCCGTGGTGTCCAGGGTGTAGGTCTGGCCGCTGGTGTATCCACCGGTGATGGCTTGGGTGCCTGCGTTGACGATGCCCGTGCCGGTGTTGTTCAGGTCTAGCCGCAACGTGCCATCGCCCGACAGGGTGTTGACTGTGACTGTGTAAGTGGTGCCGCTACCAGTGATGCTGGCAATGGTCCCGCCAGCCGTGCCTGTGGTCGTCAACACAAAGTCGCTGACATCCACGCCAGTGACCGACTCGTTGTAGGTGACCGTGTAGTCCACGCTGCTGGCATTGGTCAAGGCCGAGACACCCGCACGGTTGATGCTGGCCACCGATGGGCCTGCGGTCACTGTGACAGTGAAAGTCTGGTCGGTGAAGTTGCCCGCTGCATCAGTGGCGCGAACACGGATGTCGTATGTGCCGGCGGCCAGATTGCTGCCGCCAGCCTTGAGGTCTGTGCCCGTGATCGTGAAGCGGCCATTATTGGTATCGCCTGAACCGGCGACCAGCGAGTAGGTCAAACCACTGTTGTCTGTGGCACTCAGGGTGGCCAAGGTACTGCCACTCGTTGCCAAGGTATCTGCCAAGCTGGTCGTGCTGAGCGCCACAGCGCTGGGCGCTACTGTGTCAATGGTGATGGCCAAACCTGCAGATGCGCTGCTGACGTTGCCCGCTGCATCCGTCACTTTGGCATAGATGGTGTGGCTGCCACTGCTCAAGGTTGAGGACGTGATGCTCCAGTTGCCACCCGTGGCCGTCGTTGTGCCCAGCACCGTGGTGCCATCAGTGTCATACAAAGTGACCGTGCTGCCCGCTTCTGCCGTGCCTGTGAGGGTGGGTGTGGTGTCGCTGGTGATGTTGTCCGTACCGGACGTGCCAGAGTCAGACGCTAATGCCAAATCTGGCGTGGTCGGGGCGGACGGATTGACCGCATCCACCAACACCGAGCTGGTGCTGCCCACACTATTGAGCGTAAGCACCGCGTTGTTGCCCGTCGCATCGGCCAAGGTGCCGCCGTTGAGCGCCAGAGTGCCCACGGCGATCCCGTTGGTATCCAGATCGTTAGCTTGCACGGTGTAACGGAAAACCAAAGCCGAGGTGCCGCTGCCAGAAAGGTACGTGGCGTACACAGTGCTGGTGCCCACCGTGAGTGCCACGCGCGGTGTGCCGCCTGTGGTGTCGACGGTCACCGACTCGCTGAAGTTGACGGTGAAGTCCAGGTTCTGGCCCGCCACATACCAAGCATTCGTAGGCACAGCGACGGAGGCCACGGTGGGGGCCACATCGTCCACCACCGTGATGGTCATGGACTCGGCATACGTAGCGCTGGCCGCGTCTGTGGTTTGCACACGCACGGTGTAAGTGCCAGGCGCCATGCTGCCCGCATTGGTGGCCCGCAACGACGTGCCGCTGATGTTGAACAAGGCGTTGTTGGTGTCGCCCGCGCCAGACACCAAGGTGTAGGTGTGCGTATCGCCAGAGTCTGCGTCTGTGGTGGACAGCGTGCCGACCGTGGCATTGGTGCCACCCGACTGGCTGACGGATGTGGCCGTCAAGCCGATGTCTGTGGGTGTGTCGTTCACGCCGATGATGTTCACCGTCAACGTAGCGGTGCCGGTGGCGGCGCTGGCATTGCTGTCGGTGGCCGTGAAGGTGAATGTTTCACTGGCATTGGCCAGGCGACCATTGATGGCCGAGGCGTTGGGCACATACACATAAGCCCCAGCAATGCTCTTGACGTACAGCGTGCCGTAGGTGCCCAGCTTCGACACATCGTAAGTGTCTGCGCCAACAAGGGTGCTGCCACCCGTTGTGCCGCCTTGAATGCCATAGCTGGCAATACCGTCTGCATCTGTGGCGCTGAGCGTGCCGGTCTGGTTGCCAAACGTGTCGGTGGATGACGTGTCCGTCAACGCAATGGCTGTGGGGGTGGTGACGGCCGGGGCCTGATTGCTGGTGACGGTGATGGAGAACGTCTGTTCAAAAGAGTTGCCCGCCACATCGGTCGTGCGCACCCGGACGGAATAGCTGCCCGCGCTCAAGGCGCTGGGATTGGTGACCTGCAGTGAGGCGCCACTGATGGCAAAGCTGGCGTTGTCGGTCGATCCAGCACCGGACACCAAGGCGTAGGTGAAGGTGTCGCCCACAGTGGCGTCTGTCGATGAGAGTGTGCCTACTGCTGTGTTGGCGCTGGCCGAGTTGCTGAGGGTGTTGCTACTCAGTGCAATGGCCGAAGGCGCTGCAGTATCTACCGTGATGGTCAATCCTGCAGATGCGATGCTGTCATTGCCCGCTGTATCGGTCACTTTGGCGGTGATCGTATGGCTTGCAGAGCTCAATGTCGATGAAGTAATGCTCCAGTTACCCGAACCATCGGATGTGGTCGTGCCCAGCACGGTGGTGCCGTCGGTGTCATACAAAGTGACGGTGCTGTTGGCCGTTGCAGTTCCGCTAAAGATCGGCGTGTTGTTACCGGTGATGTTGTCCGAGTCGGACGTACCCGAATCCGTGACGCTGGTCATGTCTGGTGCACTGGGTGCCGTTGGTGCCGTGGTGTCCAGCACATAGGCTTGGCTGCTGACGGTGCCGTCATTGCCCGCCGCATCGGTCACTTTGATTTTGAGGGTGTTGCTGGCCGCAAGCGTTTGCCCCGACAGGCTCCAGGTATTCACACCTACAGTTGTCGTTGCCGCCGTCCAAGTTGCCCCATTATCCAGTGACACATAGATCACCTCGCCCGAGGCCACGTTGGCAGACAAGGTGCCGCTGATGGTTTGTGCTGCAGTCTTGGTGATGAAGTCGGTGCTGCCGCTACCCGTGTCGGCAGAGAAACTTTTTGTGGCAATGGTCGTTGCTGGTGCCGTGGTGTCCAGCACGTAGGCTTGGCTGTAGGCCGTGCCATTGTTACCCGCTGCGTCAGACACTCTCACCTTGAGGGTGTTGCTGGCTGTCAGCGTTTGACCAGCTAGGCTCCAGCTGCTTTGACCGGTAGTCGCCGTGGCAGCAGTCCATGTGCTTCCGTTATCCAAGGAAACATAAACCGTTTCACCGCTGGACAAGTTGGCAGACAACGTACCACTGACTGTTTGTGCGGCTGTGTTGGTGATGAAGTCGGTGCTGCTGGTACCCGTGTCTGTAGAAAATGCAGCACTCGCAACTGTGACTACTGGTGCCGTGTTGTCTACCGTTACCGACAGCGAAGTTGAGGCAATAGATGTGTTGCCAGCTACATCGGTGGCCTTGGCTGTGAGGTTGTGGGTACCTTCGCTCAATGCAGATGAAGTAATGCTCCAATTTCCAAAGCCATCTGCCGTTGCTGTACCGAGTAATGTGGTGCCATCGGTGTCGTACAACTTGACCGTGCTGTTTGCTTCAGCAGTTCCTGTAAACGTCGGTGTAGTGTTGTTGGTGATGTTGTCAGTTGCAGAGGTGCCCG
>JACCDZ010252499.1_pt1 | contig 24331 bp, 22 predicted proteins | sample 7449551 | NCBI WGS metagenome assembly JACCDZ01 (sample SAMN15323452, study PRJNA562643) | freshwater metagenome | isolation source: river surface water | place: USA:Blue River Watershed | collected 2017-08-18 | reverse complement strand
TGTTGCGTAGTAAGCAGCAAGGTTTGAACGTTGGCGCTCAGAACTTAATTGCGGTGTAATGGTTGCCAAGTTACATGTGCGCAAGTAAGTTGCACGATTACGGATGTTCGCAGTATTCACAACCAATGTCATTAAAAAAAAGAACGGTTGTTGTTGTGCAACAGGTAAGTTGTTATAGAAACGACAAGCCATACGATCGTTAAACAATTCAGGCTCATGTTTAGCTGCTAAGAACATTAAGATATCCCAGCACAATAGAGCATCTTGTGGTTCAGAATCAAGAATACCTAAAACAGTTTGCAAGAATGCAGATTGTTGTTTAGTAATTGATTCTGGTGTATTGATCGCACGCGCATGCATGGTTTCAATATACTTTTCAATACGACCTAAAAGCATCTCTACACGTCGAGAGAACGTGTCACGAGTAGTGTTATATTTACCCTTAATGAATTCATCAAGTGTAAGCGTAACAACCTCAACAGGTCGAATTAAACGCACGCCGCGACCTACTTGTTGTTCGATTGTTTGTTGCATTGTTATACTCCTAAGAGATATGTGATAAGAAATGGAATGTAGCAGTTTTCAAGGCTTTACCATGCATTCGTTTCATCTTGTCGTACATGAATACGTCACCGATGTTCGTGATCGTGTTGTTCACCCCGTGTACTAGGAGAGACCACGTTTTACCAATACATGTCTTACAATAAGCATCACCTTTAGAAATACAATGCGCTGGTGAATGCACCATAATTGGACGATCAATGAACTGCTGTACATTGTTTTCATCAATTAAGATTGGGTCTGATTTACCAACAGCATATAAGCCATAGAACTTCTTACTGTTGGAGCTAGTAATGGTTGTGGGTAATCCGATCTTCGTTCCACAGTAATCACTGTCAATCTTAGAGTTCATACCCATACGCGTACCGTTCTTAACGTCTGCACCACCCAAAGCAGTTTCTTTACCACGGAAGAAAGAACCCGCACGTGCTTCATTGGCATGTACTGGAATATCTTCTACGCGCCAACCATCACGTAATGATGTTGGAATAAAGGAAGCACTACCACCGTCGTCACCACCGAAACCAGCAGAACCACCAATCATGATTAACTGTTTCTTACGAGTCGGGTTAAATGATTTACCCGTGATCAAGAAGTCTTCAGCTGGATCTCCTTTAAAGGAAGCTTTATCGGCAGCTACAACTTGTTCTTCAATCTCTGCTTGTACACGGCGGTCGAATAACTGATGTTTGTTTTCTTCAATTAAACGATCACGTAATTCGATAACGGCAGGATCAACTGTCAGTGCTTTTAAACTACCAGATGAAGCGAATAGTTTATCGTAACCCGCAAGTGCGCCACATGCTTCACCGTACTTCTCAAACTCATGTACGTAGATACGATCAGGTTGTTCACCTACACGACCTGGGATGTTATCTGATAGCATTACAGTCAGACGTTGCTCAAAGTCGTTCGTGATTACACCATTGTGGAATTTAAACTTATTCCCAAATGGATAGTATAGTAGGTACATGTTTCCTAGCATGATACCGTAAGTGGTATTCACGTTGTCATGTTGTAAAGGTAAATCACCTGCAACAATATCCACACCTTCTTTTGCACCGTATAAAGGATGATCATGTTTCACTCCTTCGATACGCACACTTACATAACCACTACCTTCAGGTTTTGCAAAGAATAAACCTTCTGGATCAACTGGATCATAAATGATTTGGTATGGATAAGTTACTTCGGTGATGTGTGGTCGAGGATCAACAACACTAAAGGCTGAGATTACCCAGTCACGATACATATAGGTATCGGTGTTCATACACATTAAAAAGTAGTCACGTTTGTTCACGCAGTCATCTCCACATAAACGGAATTCAGGACAACTCCGACACGAGCAAGTAAAGCATCATCATTAATTAACAACACCATGTTTTCACGGATAGTATCAATTAAATCAGCAGACGTTTTACCAGTCACTAAGAACACACCGATTAATTCACGAGCAATGTTCTTCGGTTGGACATCATTGTAATCAGCAAAGTAATCACGAGCAATTTCAACAACCATGTCAACAGGAGTAACCGTAGAAACCTTAAAGTCATTAAACATACGATTTACGATGAGGTCAGTGTTTGATTGAACGACTTTACGTAGAACTGTATAGTCAGTATTGTCAACCACAAGTTCACTATCCAACATCTCAGCCAATGCTTTTTTGTGTACTTCGCGTAAGCGGTCTAGGAGGCTGATAGAGCAAACTTTAACATGTTGGTGGTAATCTTCTTCATCGAAGTATTGAACCACGCATAGGACGTTATAGAGCGTCTGAACGGGTTTTAATTCACTACTTCCAATTAGGTTCACAAAGTGTTCATGTTCTTCGTAAACATCTAACACATACATGGTTTCAGCAAGCTTCACTAAGAAAGCCAAATCATTACCATTCACTACTAGATCATATTCTAGTAATAAGTCTTGTAAGTGTTTAATAAAGTATTGGTGAATTTCGTCACAGAGTTCTGAACCAGATTCATTAATCTGTGATACAAGAATACTGTTCAAGGATTCGATCATCGAGAATTTTTGATGGTTCTTGATTACGTCAATACATTGTTGGTACAGACTCAAGCGATCAACATCAACGATAGATCTTAAAAAATGTTCGATTGGCTCTATAACGTGAAGGCCATTATCTTGATCCATGTAACACCTGTAAATTAAGTAAAATATTACGTTATGTTTGTTTCATATGAACAGATTATGACAACTTATTAAAATTCCTCACGGAGAAGTCCATGGCTAAGCAGCTAAACCCGATTGCTTCTGGTATCAGTAAAGCAACACAAGACGAACTTAAAGCTCAATTCGATCGCTCACGTGAACTAGCGACACAGCAAGATAAAAACGCACCACAAAAAACTGTAGGTGATTATCTAAACGAAGCTCGTGTCCAAGTAAATGATCTATTGAAGATCAGTAGCGACATGCGTAACTCATTGGCAACTGTTGGTGACTTTGCACCATTCTTCGATATCAATTACTTAAAGCAGGAAGGCGTGACTGATATTGCGAAGATCGATCAAGAATATATGTTGACCATTGGTCGTCAACTACTGGCTGACTATCGTAAATTCGATGCAGATTCTAAGACGCTTAATGCGCGTATTGGGGATATCAAAACCCAACTGGATTCTATCGTTATTAGTAATGATGGTTCAGCGAATGAAGTAATTACTGACATTGTTACATCTGCAACATTAGTACAATCAGATTACGTTACTTGGGGTGAGCAATTCCAAAGTCTTATTATGTCTTCAATGGCAGATATCGTAAATCATCTTAACCCACTTCGTCCGGCCGACCGCCGAATCAATCTTTAATGGAGAAGTAAATGTCTACCCAAGAAAATGACAGCCTAGAACCGCAAGGTGACGGCATTACAACAAACGTTGTGGAAGAACTTGATCACTTTGGTGATGAAGATGTAACAACACCTACAACCACATCTGAACCGACAGCTAATCCAGAAACAGATTCTCTTGACGAAGAAACTGCTAAAGAAGATACAATCAACCTAACGCCGCCAAACAACGTACGTACTGCGGCTAACGTTGAACTTGGTCATGTGGTATATCGCATTGATAATCGCCCTCCTGAAAAACGCCCATTCTCTTTAACGGTTGTTCCTAAACGTTTCAGTACGTTAGAAGAAGATACCGTGGCTTGGCGTGTTGATGAAAAAGATGCCAACTTACCTGTGATGGAAAACTATATCCAACGCTGGATGTACGGTTTAAATTCACAGTTAACAACAAGCTATCATGATGGTCGTGGTTTCTTTGAAAAAACCTTAGACAATCCAGATGCAAAATGGACACAAGGTTTTGTTTCTGATGATGGTAAAGAAGTTTATCTTCGTAAGCCATCGACAAACAAACGTCCAACTGAACGTCGTGTATTAGTAGGTGCTGGTGCTCGTGAGCGTACAGCACAATCCATCGGTATGGGTATTGTTACACGCGTACCTTTACCACACACTGGCTACCACGTTACTTTAATGCCTCGTAGTGAACAAGACTTCCTTGATCTTGAATACATGATGACATTAGACAAAGCTCGTGCTGGTCGTGACACTGTGGGTATGATCTATCAAAACTCACACATCAAATTGGTTGCTCGTGTTTGGGAATTCATTCGTGATTCTATCAAAGGCGCGAACCGTCAAAACTTTGATGACATTGACTTAGGTGATGAAATCCGTATTACTGACCTCCCTATTCTTCAATGGGGTATGGCTTGTACGATGTATCCAAATGGATATCCAATCGACCTACCATGTTCAGCAGGTATCAATATCTGTCGCCACATTGAACACGTGTTACTTGACATTGATAAACTAATGTGGGTGAACACAAATGGTTTAACAGCATCTCAACGTACGAAGTTGGCTAAAACACATCCTCTTTCTAAAGAAGAAGTGAAAGACTACCAAGAGAACACAGTTTCTCCATTCACTAAAGTTGTGTCTGTTTCACCACGCCACAAAATCGTTCTTAAAGTACCAACGATCAATGAATACATTGAAGCTGGTGAAGAATGGTTGGCGACTATGACAGAAGCCGCTACAAATGTCTTTACTGGCGATGATAACGAAGAGAACGTTCGTCGTTATGTCAACCGTGTAATCAACATGTCTGGCTTGCGTGAATACTCGCACTGGATTGAACGTATCATCATTGATGAATACGATGAAATCGAAGGTCGTAGTGAAGTAGCTGATTCATTGAAAAGTTTGTCAGCTGACCAAGAAATCCTTGAGAAGACTCTTCAAGAAATCCAAGACTTCATTGAACAAGCAACTGTTGCATTAATTGCTATTCCTAACTTTGCATGTCCAAAATGTGAAACTGATTATGTTACTGAGGAACACTCTAAACACCCAGAGTTAATTCCAATTGACATGATGAAACATTTTTTTATGTTAAAGGACCTTCGTTTAGCACCCCACATGCTGAGTCAGCAAAGTTAATAGATTCAGATCCTATTAATGGGCATGTGACTCGCAACGGGTTTGGTAAGGATGTCAATATCTTTGATAGCCTTATCACTTATGCGATTGGTATTCGATCTGAGGGAGAGTTAGAAGATTGGGAGATTCCTTACTTCGTTCGCTCCTTCTACGATCAATTGTACCACACATCTGAACGTTGTTATGTTATTCGGGACGGTCATTACGAACTGAAAAGTTTTGATGACAAGACTAACCCTTTACGTATGGTTTCTAAAACTGTGCGTGAGGGTTTACTTGAAAACAATGCATATCGTCGACGTGCTTGGGAATATCGAACCTACAAGATCAACGAAGTTCAAGGGATGTCATTTAAAGAATGGTTAGCCCAACCAACATTCGTGTTGGACATGATCTTAAACGATATTCGTAAAGAGGAAGAAGAACGCCGATTGGTAGCCAAGTCTCAAGCGAACGACATTGACAAGATGACTCGTAACGATGGTTCTGCAGCATTGGCAGACGCTTTAATGAATAACAGTAAAGCATTTAAATAAGCATACATAGGTATCCATTACTCCCCTAGGGGAGTAATGGACTTTATGCTATTATTGTTTCACTAATGTCACAGGGGATTCAAAGCTCGTATCAATCTCTGGATTGAGATAATCAAACGTAGCAATTGAAACCAATGATTCATGATTAAAGTTGTACTGTGTCATGACATAACTATTTGAGAAGTGATCCCAAATCAATACAACCTCATGAATCTCTACATCATCAGGGGTATTTCCAGACAAGCGAATACAGAAACGAATTAATTGATGTTTATCGTTGATCTGTTCTTGTAACATCTGGTAATGGCGTTTCCAGATCTTAGGATCTGAATGCACTATTTCATCAATCAGGTAGCTTAGTTCTGCCTCTATGTAGTTATAAAGGTAAACAACGTACTCTTCCTGAGAAATGCAAGGATCATGTATCGTGATTGGTAAATAAGCCATGCTATTTTCCAAATCAATCTTAGTCAAGAAGTCTAAGATAAAACGATGATGCTTGACATCTAAAGCGGTGCTAAACGATACAACATTCTCTTGCTCACCCATGATGAACCCTCTCAAAAATGTAGGAGTTTTATTCTACATATGATAAAAAAATTAAAGGGCATAATTATCCACCACCCGAAGGTAGTGGATATCGTTATACTAATTCTTTAACGTCAACAAGTTTGTATTTAGGCAAACCAATTACATCTTTTTCAGAATGTGATAATACTTGCTCTACGATATAGTTAATCGCATCGAATTCTTCAGTACCACGGATAGCTAAAGATTCCCCAGTGCGACTAAATAATAAACGCTCTTTAAAGTAATCGAAGTAGGTATCTTTGTTAGCAGTATCTATAGCCAAAGCAGAATGTTCTGTTTTACCATTTTTGTAATACGTAGCAGCAAGCATAGAAATTAAGAACTGACGCATCAGTTGGTCATTAAACTTCAACGACTGTCGTAATACCCCGTATTGATGCATTGCAGAACTGATTTCCATATAACACAAACGTGGACATAGTTGTAACAATGCCTTGTTTGTCTCACCTGTAATCATTTCAAGACTACTGGTAACGCTATTCAAATTTGCTTCAGCTGTAATTTGACTAAGTTCCAAGCGAGTGATTTCAGATTTAGCATCAGCCAACTCCACCTGTAGTTTTTCAAGTTCAGCTTTAGTAATTTCACTCTGCTCACGATATTTACGCGTATTGGAAATGCGATAAATCGCTAAACCCAAACACAGGGAAAGAATAAATACTAAGATTTCCATGGTAACCTTTTAATAGCATAGAAAGGCGTAGGGATAACCCTACACCTTGATTTTGATAAATGCAGTTTTATGATCTTTCACACGACCTTCAAACTGATTGATTTTTTCCTCATGATAGGCTTTCTGTTTAGCGATATCATTACATACCAAGTAATCGAACACAGGAACAAGATCTGGCCATTTACGCAATTCACGTAATCGTCCAAGAACCTGAATGTTAGTATTACGACTATTGATACTAGACGTCATTAAACAGCAGATCAAACCATCAAGGTCGAAACCTGTACCAAATGACTGAACCGTTGTGACCAACAGATCAGCTTTACGAGCTTCTTCATACACGTCACCGGCAGATGCTGCATATCGTGCAATTTTAAGATCAGGATAAGAGCGCTTTAAGAACTCTAACATCCGAGTTGCCATATCCACACTAGTTGCGAAGATTGCAGCGCGCTGACCTTCTTGACGAACTTTAATAAAGCGATGATTTACCCAATCCGCAGTGATGTTTAGATAGTTTAAGGTACGACGCTTATCCTTTAATATCCATTTCTCATATTGGTTATGGTTATAATCAGACTGCCCTCTTAAAGTGTACTCAGCACGATCAGGTTCATTCAAACCATAGAACAATGCTGTTACTGAAATGTACTTCGCCAATTCAGATGCAGGTGCACGCATTTCCATAGGGAACATGATGCCGAGAATCTTATCACGGAATGAACCATCTTCTAACGTTGCCGATAGACTGAATGATTTCGCCCCATGTAAGTAAAGCTCTTCTGTCAAGTTTGCATGTAAAGATAGATGTAGCTCATCCTTAATACGCGTCTTAGCTTGTAGAAGTTCATAGAAGTCAATAGGTGCAACTGGATAGTAGTCCAGAATGTATTTCCCATATCGTTCATAGGTTTCAAAATAGATCCCTAGCGTACGAGCAGCAATTACAATCACTTTAATTTCTTGTAACTTATCCTCGACTGCTAACTCCATCAAAGCCTTGAGTTCTTTACTACCAGAAATGAATAGAACTTCATCCTCAGTTAAATTAAGGATTTGTTTATCACCTGGACAAAGTGCTTCTTCCCATAAATTGAAGAATCGTTTTTCAATTGTAATGACCACACGACCTTTTAAATCAGCCGATGCTTGCAAAGCACAATACGTGTTATGCGTAACTAGGAAGTCACGTGTAACATAAAGGTGCTCAGGATCATCAATTGCAATGCAAACTGCATCTGCAGTCTTTGCATATTCGATAGATTCAATCTCAACCCATTGTTGTTTCGTGTGAGTTACATTAAACGCAAATGAAGCCAGTCCATCTTGACGACGATTTTTAATAGCACGCCAATCAACCCAATAACCCAATGATCGTGCCAGATAAAGCACTTGATTAAACACGAGTTCACCGGTAATCACATACTGCTTACGCAATCGTTTCTTCAGTGGGATTTCACTTAGACCAGCCAAGATACCTTCAAACAACGCTTCTCGTACCGCAGTTGAGTTGTTCAAATATCGTTCGTCTAACTCACGACTATGACGTGAAACTTTAGTAAAGCCTAGCTCTTTAACCGTTTTTCGATAATGTAAATAGGCATCATCATCTAAACCATAACGAGCTTTTACACTACGCCGATTCGGACAACGCTGTTCAGTTTTTGGAGTAAACTCCAATCCCATCTCTTTTACAAGTTTCTCAACCCGATTACGAATTCTAGCATTACCAATGTTCATCGTCATAGCGCCTGAATAGACACCAGCCAACGAAAAATGTATACCGTATAAAAACGGATCCATTGGTAACACTTCACTTGCTGCATGATCAAAACCAACAAACTCTTCAATCACTGGGATTTCGATCTTAGCACCGATATTCATCCGTGCCGCCATGCCGTCAGTATCAGTCACAAATTTAAAGGCACCGTCATCTTGCCTTACGTACCATAAATGTTCCCCGCCTGCAATCGTTGAACGACCGTCAGCAGTAGATACATGAAACAGTTGTTTATTGGAATGGTGGAACATACCCACCACTTTTGACCGTTTACCTTTTGGAGTAAACACCTCATCGCCAATCTTGAGATCACCGATGGGTACCCAACCTTTTGGTGTTAATACAGGTTCATTCACGTCCTGCATTTTACCACCACCAGTACGGAGGGTTAATACTTTAGAATACCCTGGAGATTCTAAGTAATTAATTAGAGGGACTTGTTCTTCACGCGCAACATACTTTTCGAGTACATTGAGATCCATTGGGATTGGCGTGTAATACTCAGCGTATTCATAGACAATTTCGTTGCAGAGCACTGGATCGTTCGATACGGCTTTCTTAAACATGTCTAAACAATTGACGTGAAAACGAAATTCACGCCCATTGGTTAGCGACGTCGCGTAAGTACGCTTAATCGTTGGTAGTGGCTTACGATTGCTAAACCGTGAGTTGTACCGATTCATACGTACCGCGCGATAGTCAGTTTCCCCAAAGTTACTTATACCAAAGTGCTTTAGGAATTCGTAGCCGTAACGATTATAGTCACTTACACAAAAGTTATGACTGTAAATCGTTACTTTCACTTTTAACCTCTTAATGCATTACTGTGCGGATGAGGATGTCGTTGTTTAATGACATACGTCCGCATTGATCGGAATGTATCGAAGTGTTTCTCGTACGACATCGCAAGAGCAAAATCACGTGTAATCATGATATCCTTATACGGCATCAACTTACCAGTAGACTTAACTTCAGGAATACGGAAGTCAAAGTTTGATGGATCAGCACACAAGTACGTTAAGATAATTGTTTGCAGATGTGAGAAGTTTACGTTTAAACGCAACTTCACTAAGTCGTGGAATGCCAGCAATGCTGCTGATGGATTTGGATATCGCGAAATCGTGTGCTTATTCTCTTTCGAAGAATCTGTAGTCAACATTTCCTTAACCGCCATCATGTGCGCAGGTGTTGAGTACTGTACCATTGGTAATTCAATAATTGGTTTAGAGAAGTCCCAGTGATCCATTGAAATTTCGTAGTTAGAATTCGCATCAATAGACCAACCGTTTGTACGAATATATTCCAACATCGGAATCGTAAAGAACGCCTTTTGTGATTTGGTTGAAACCACTAGAGGATATTCACGGATTAGATCATCTCCACGATACACACGGAAATACAAATCGTCTAATTGTGTTAAACGACTTGGTGACATTGTTGATAAATCTTCAATGTACGTGATGTCTTGTAAACGCGATGCGTTTTCACCAGAGAAGGAAATTGTAAAACGCTTTCCTTTAAGAGCTGGGTTAATGTAGAACGAAGAACCATCATCACCTTTCGGACGCAAGTACTCCATGTCCTCACCAGATAACTGAACTGTTTCACCTGATGCCGATGCTACCAAGTGCTTGTTCGAAAGAATCATCTGCGTAATGAACTGCTGTAAAACAGTCGCTGCAATATGGCCAATGTTATCTGTTTCAAACAGTGAGTCTGCAAGTTGCCCATAACATTTCGCACATACGCCGAAACGGTCTTTCAATTGACAGTGTAAAACAGAACGAACACGAACCACACGCTTCAACAGGTGGAACGATTTAGCAGTGATCGGCTTTTCTGTTTCTGTATCAGGATCAAAGTACCAAATACCCGACATGTCCTTTAAGTCAGAACGCTTACGGATTGGCACTTCTAAATAACGCTTAGAACCACAGTCACCTGGACGTACACGGAACACACATTCAGCTGCTAACTGCAACATACGTGTTAAGTATTCCGATTGCTGCATTGCGTGCTTCTGGTAGAAGATCGACATTGCTGCTGTACGAGATTCCATGATCAAGTCGCGAATGTTAGTGATACCTGTTACGAAACTATCAATGACAGGTTTACGGAAGATACGAGAGTCAACATCTGCAATGTAACCATTAGGCCCAATACATTTATTTAACTGACCGATCTTCGTAGACTCCGAACGGGTTGTCATTACAAACACGTTTCGAGCATAATCTTTATCGCTATCGATTACGTTCTTAATAATGCTGTACACGCGAGGAATGTCTGCTGGAACAACCGCAGGTTTCTCACGCAAATCCGTCATGGCTTTTTGGATTTCTGGATGGTGCTGTAACTCAATGAAATCCGTTGAAGATACAAACACCGCATAATCGCGAAGCTCATGATAGAATGCATCAATCATGTCTGTGATAGCATAGATCTTTTCACAAGACTCTGGCAGGTCTGGATAGATTCCGTGTTCATGACACAAGAACGTGCAATCCCATTTAATCTTATTCAAGATCTCACCAGTAGTCGACGGGGTAATCCGTCGACGGTAATGAACTAAGTGGTGCTCCTTAGACACCTTGATGTGTGGGAAGATGCTATACATCTCCCAACAGAAGCGAGCATGAATACACTCGCGACTGGTTGATTCAATCTCACCATCATCAAACGTAAGAAAGATACGCGCAGCTTCAGGTGACCGTTTCATTTGTTCAATAGGAACTTGAATTAAATCGCGAACCGAATAGCGACCATCTTCTACAAACTCAAACATTACACTTCCACCTTGTGATAGTCAAACATGAAACCAGCAGCAAACAAACCGTCATTACCAATACGGACAATACGGTTATCACCACGTGGATACTTATTCCGATCAACAATCTGTGCGACATTGGTCGGAGTTGGGTGTGTTAATAAAGTACGACATGCAGCACGATGCGTCGTTGGTGAGTTAGCAATATCCAGTAACATGAACAATGCATCATGATGTGCAAGAGAGTTGATTAAACGACCTTCTGTTTCACCTGTGATACGTGTTGCTTGTGGTCGACCTGGACTAGATTGTTTATCTGCTTTAGTCAACTTACCTGGAATACCCTGATGCTGTAATACTGGCGACGATACTGCCGAATATTCTTCACCTGTCTTCTCAAGAATAATGATGTACTGTTTACCAATTGTACCTGGGTTCTTAGACCAACGCTTAGAACCGTCATCCATTGTAATTAGAATCGGGCCAAAACATTTCGGATATTTACTTAACAATTCTTTAATCATTAAGTCTGGCTGACGCGGGTTGTCAGTTGGAATCCACAGAACGATGTCATTCTTTAATACAGCCTGAATGTGTTTGAAAGGATCAACCTTACGAACAAGCTCTGCGAATTTTGGAGATACGATATCGTACGCTTCCAATAACCAGTTAAACATCTTCAAGTAGTTATCTCGAGAACCATCCATTTGAATCGATTCAATAATCGTTTTACGTGTACGTGCAAACGAAGCATTGATGTCAATCTCAAAGGTACGTGATGGGTTCAAACGGTTTACAATCGAGCCACCATCCATGATGATGTCTGCGACGTTACCATCTGCATCCACAGGCATACGGTCGTCATCCCATACATCTACTACTACCCCTTTACCACCGTTTTGGTCAGCAAGCTTATGCCCAATGGTTGGAGTGATGTCGTAGCTATATGTAATCTTCACTGTCCATTCAGAAAGCGGACTACCAGATTCAACAAAGGTAATACGCTGACGATCACGACCATGATCAATCAAATGCATTTCACCACGAACCAATAGGTTTTGGAATTCAGGTGATAATACAAAGTTAGAACCATGGCGCTGACGAATTTCATCGTAGGCAGAACGAAGTTCTTGATAATATTGACGTTGACGTTCCAAGTATTGTCGAGGTTGTGCATCCATTCCAACTGGGGTAGTTGGTTTACCTTTCGGCGAGTAGAATACTTCAACACTTACAACACGTGCATTTTCTTCTTTGGCTACTTTACCGTCATCAGTGTCCATGAATTGCTGTAACGCTTTTCGACTTAACTGAATTGGATATAGACCAGCGATTAACTTACGTGTAGCAAAGACAACACCATCTTCACGAATCTCTTCACCAACATCTGGGAAGATCTTGTAGTTGTCATTATCACCGTACAAGTTCAATGGCACTTCATCACCATCAAACTGAATTGTCATTTCACCGTAGCCCTTAAACTTAGAGGCTTCGGCATAACCACGACGCAACACGACACCATCCTGACGAACCTCTGGAAAAGATCCAAGCATGATGTTTGCGTTCTTACCGTAACGGTAGTCGCCATTGTTATCAAGGTTTGGTGATTTTGCTAGAATGGTATCCTTTGGAATTGCAATACCATTTTGTAGACTTCGCGCTGCTGGCGTACGAACAAAATCAAAACCAAGTACGTGGTGGTTTAAAGAATAGATTGGTATGTGTACTAATCCAAAACGTGCAGGGCGTTTATCACGCAGACTACCACCACCGAAATCCATATCTTGAAAGATTACAGTTGTAGGAATCTGATAACGCAAACCCATTGTACCATTAGCTGTGTATTGGTTTACTACACGATGAATAACCCCATTGACTGGCATCTTAATCTGATGTGTATATTTACCATATTCACGCTCCATGCCCGTCTGAATGAGTTTTACTTCTGCTCCTGTTACTGGTGGTGCCTGTCCAATCTCCGAAGCGAACATATCACCACGTGAAGTAGATACGCCACCAGGGAAACTGTTTAAAGATGCGATTTGAAGTAAGCTAGGTCGTAATGTAAATACTTTAGCTTCTGCCATTTTAAAGGTACCTTATTTTGCTGTACTCAAATTGATAATATGTAATCCAATTTTATTAGGAAAAAAATATGAGCACAATACGTTTATCTGACACTTTAAGTGACGGAGTATCAAGTGTCTTCTTTAGTGAAGGTTTTCAGATGATGCTTGAGAACCATATTCTCCGATTGGTACGTTCTTCTTCTACAGCTGTAGTGAATGTACCTGACAGTCAGGCATATCAATACGAAGCTGACTTTTTTGGATTATTACTAACACTCGGTGTTCCTTCTCAATATCATTTTACAACAATGCGATGTAATAATCTCTACTCCCCCGCAGATTATCGTTCAACACTTACATCAATCATTGTGCCTGGGTTTAGTGAAATAGATGAGTTGTTCGCCATCTATACAACGTCTACAAGTCTATCTATGGGTTAAAAGATTGAGGGGTACGAATACCCCTCAATTTATGCCGTTAGGTCGCAGTACGGAATACTGGACGACTCGGCTGTCCGAAGTTCTGCGATTGACCGCCACCAAATGTTGGTGGTAATGTCGCACCTTGTGTAGGGGCTACTTCACCTTGCTTACGGAACATTGGTCGTTGTTGCTGACCACCGAAGCCCATGTTCATTTGATTTTGGAAACCGAAACCATTACCAAACTGTTGCTGACCGAAGCCATTTTGCATTTGGTTCTGATAAGCATTTTGTTGTTGCATGCTCGTTACAGCTTGGTTCCACTGCTGCATTGGATCATTAGGATTACTAATCTGTTGCATTTGTTGCTGTTGATTAGGGAAACCAATGAAACCATTGTTTTGTTGTTGTGGATTACCGTAGATCGGTTGGTTAAATTGGTTATAACCAATGATCACTTGACCACCAAAACCTTGTTGACCATATTGCTGTTGTTGCAATGTGCCAGGTCCGAAACCAATAAAGCCACGAGGCTGACCTTGTTGTTGGTTCATGTTGGTATTAGCCATCTGAACATTTTGTTGCTGTGTAGGGATTGCAGTTTGTTGCCACTGAGCTTGTTGTGGTTGAGCTTGCGCACCACCAACACTATCAAACTTAGATTCTGCAGCACCCATCATGCCTACTGGTGGAACACCAATTGGTTTTTGTTGCATTTGATTTACCTGTGCATCGTTTGCTGCGCATTCACCCATGTTACCATCCAATGGAGAGATAATGTTGGCGAACTTTTGTAATTGGCTAAGTGCCGATTCAATTGCTGGAACTTCTTTAGAGTAAAGGTCTTCCACATCTGCTAAGTCAGAGAACTTGTCCATGACTTCATTCAGACGTTTCATTACTTTAACGAAAGAGTCAATCAACGCATGGAAACTTGGAGCTTCCATTGAATCAGATGCACCACTATACGCATTCTCAACATCCCAATCAGGAAGTAGATAGTTGAATAGTGATAAGTAGTTTGCGTAATCCGCTTTACGAATCCCTTTAACTGATGACCAGAACTCCGATTTAGTCGGATCTACCAATTGTTCAATTAATGGGAAACGTACTACTGCCGCACGATTATAAGTTACACCGCCAACTTTACCATTACGACGATTGTAAACAGAGAAGAATACATTTTCATCTAAATCAGTTTTGCCAATGGCATTATTGAAATGATCAACTGTCTTCTTATCTAGCTTAGGCAATGCCGCCAACAAATCCAATTGATGAGATTTCAATTTCCCATCTAAGGTTTTGTCACTTGCAATAGAAAGCAGAATACTTGCCACACCCATGATTGTGTAGTTGATGCGTAATGTTAACGCCAACTTCATGTAGTTGTAGATTACAGAATCACCACGAGCAATGTTTTCTGACATTGGGTGGAAGAACATGTATTCTGATTGACTGAGGTTTTTCAGATTCACATCAGTTGGTAAACAAAGCTTATGTTTGTTCACTTCACAAATCTTATTACTCTCACGATGAATGCGGTGAAGAACACCGCTTTCGTCTGGGTAGATGTGCAGCCCTGCCAAGATAGGTAAGTATAGTTCTTCGATGATATTAATAGGTTGCATTAGAAGCTGCTCCCGAAGCCGATAGTTTGACCAACAAGATAACGAACGTCGTTCGCCATTGTACCTAATACATTACCATTCGTAGTTACGATTGGAGAAAGCATTGAGTCGCAATATGTTGGAATTGAATATGGTACTTGTGGTTGTCCGTTATAGCCCAATAGCGCAAACGATTCACCAAAGATATCCACTGTTAAAGTAAGGTCAAATGGAACATAGTTACTGAAAGCAATGTCATTAAAAATGATGTGCTTCAAGCGTTGTTCAAGGAAAGGGATCTGACTAATCAAATAACCTTCAGGAAGATCTGCAAACGACATTGGGTTAAGAATGGAAACCATTACTGAACCGTCAGTAGTCATGTTAGTTACACGAATACGTGCGAAACTAATAAGTGCTTCTAGGAGTACACCTGGAACTGATTGCATCACTTGTGTAATTAAAAGAGTCTGTGGACGGATGTCACCAACCATTGAATCGAAGTCGCCACGGTTAGAGATATACACGTCACGTTTCTGCGCTTCACCGCGTGTGAATACAAAAGTCACACCATCCATTTGAGTTTCTGGATGTGAACGGTTGAAGTCCTGCCAAGTGATAAAACCATTTTGATGATAGCCATAATCAGTTGCAAGGATTGAGAAGAAACGATCGGCAAACGGAGATTTCTCACCTGAGAAGCCTGCTGCGTAGTCGTAAAGAGAACTTTGGTTTGCAGTGGTATCTTCAGAAGCTTTAGAAGCACCATATACAAACGATTCAGTTGTCTTATGCAAGTAGTAACTTGGTAAAGCATTACGACGGCTTGATTTACAGAGATCAACACCAGTACGCATGTCTAAGAACATGTCGTTACTCATTCCAGCTAGACCATTCTTTTCACTAGATGAAATAGAAGTCATTAAGTCTGTTGGACGAAGTGTTGATGGTTGGTTTTGAATACCGAACCCGTTATTTGGATTGAAAGTTGTATTGAAGTCAGCAGGTGACATTGCCCCTAATGTAGCTGGGTGGATCATGTGCGTACATTCTTGAACAGATACCATTGGCTGTGGACCAGTTGGTGTTGGACGCATGTTAATGTTAACTGCAATCACGTTGTTGAAGAATAAGCGCATGTCAGGTGCAAAGTCATTTGACACGATACTCCAGTTTGGTGTGTCCGTATAACCAGAATAGTAATACACCACACCAGTAGGAGCATCTGGGTTAGCAACGCGCAATAGGAAACGGTAACGAGTGTTACCCCAGCCATTGGCGATACCGACTTGTCGTTCGAAGTTTGCGTCAGGTTGGATGATACTGCCAGCTACACCAGCTAAGTTATCTTCAGTGATAAATTCACCACCCTTAGTACGCTCATGGAATTCATGAACAGCTTGAGGAGTGACGTGTGTTGTAAAGTTACGACTTACCATGTCAGGTGAAGTACCAGTTTCGATGAACCATGCTTTTGTAACTTTTAGACCGCTATTAACCAACATGAACTTGCTCCTTAATTTAATTCATTTAACTTGACAATCAGATTCACTAACTCGTGTGTGATTGTCGGCGGGGTTTGCATATGACCGTAACGATCAATAGTACCAGGTGCTATCTCTTTCTTCGTAATGAAAGCAGGTGTACGAACAGCGTAACTATGACGCGTTAATACGTTGCCCATGTCGATGACAGAGAGGTAACCATAGTTCTGGTTCTTGTTACGGGTTTGGGATTTACTCGTCGTTGGAATCGTATATGGGTAGATTTCATCCAAGATTGCTAATTGCTCAGCAGTGAGTTTGTTCTGACGTTCACCTAAGCTATGGGGTTGATTAGCGTTGATACGAATGCCAGTAACTAAAAGGGCTAAGTGGTGTAATCCCCAATGATGCATTAGAGATTGCGCAATGATCATGCTTCGTACCGCAATACGACGCTCGATAATATCTAACTGTAAGGTTGAGATTGCTTTATCAATAACCCATTTGGTTAGAACGTGGTTATGAGAATAAAAGACTTCTTGCTCAATACCTTTAACAACAGCTTCAACAGCTTCAACAATTGCTGGATCACATGTCGGATCAATATCTTGACAACAGCGAACTAGATCGCCTTCAAGATAAACGATGTTCGTTTCTAATTGACCGTAAGTTAGATCTTGTTTAGCTCGATAGGTTTCTACAAAGCTTTGATCTTTCTCACCATCGCCAGAAGACGATTCGTTTTTACGTTCACGCGCATCTTCCATAAACTTCTTGGAGATACGTTTTAAGTGATTATCAACGTAGCTATAAACAGCATTGATAATGTTTCCTTTCGCTGAGTTGAATAAATCAATCAACGGAAGTTTACGAACGATCACCATCGATGTTAGCCATTCTGGAATACTATCACGACCAACACCTTTCAACGTTGCAGAAGCTGTTTCTACAGAGTTGGTAGTTGATGCTGTCACATAACGAATTAAACGTTCGTATGCTGGTTGTCGTGGAAGTACTGATTCCTGCAATAATGAATACGCATGGAACTCTTTACCATCAGCTGTAGCGTAAGCATCAACCAATGACATGTATTCACCCCAGATAGGTAAACAAAGTCGAACCGCAACTGTATAAGTTAGTAGTTCAATATACTCTTCACGAATATAAGTCTTGTCACGTAAGAAACCTACTTCGACATCTGCGTAGCTCGATTTGATATCATGCGGAATTGTAATCCCACTATTAATCTCTACGAAGTTACGAAGCAATTGTAAATCAACAGTGTTGAAAATACGTCGGAATATGCCTTTTAAGTTTTTGTCTAATACTTCTTCATGTCGAGAGGTCATGAAGACATCTTTGGCTTCGCTATACAAACCAAACAATGCAGCTTGTGTCACCGCTGGTAGACGGGCTAAGAAATCATTGATCGGACGAAATAGATCACCCGCGGTTTCAATGCGTGCAGTTCGGTATGAACTGACTTCGAACATAACTCGTTCACCTTGTACATTTTGAATCTGTACATAGTCACCAAGGTTAACCAAATCGAAGCGCATTTTAATGCTCCTTGTTATAGATTCATTATGATAATGTATATCTATTTTTTGTTAATTTACAGCAGAAGCAGAACACTGGTGCCGAAGCACCAGTGATCTAAAGACAATCTATGCGGAACGCTTACCAGTCATCGCCGAAGCTATCGCCACCGAAACCATCACCAGAAGAAGCACTACCGCCATTGCCACCGCCATTGTTACCACCTTTGTTATAACCGCCGCCATTGCCGCCTTTGTTATAACCACCACCTTGACCACCTTTATCACGCCAAGCAGCTTGTGCGTTTTCAGTATCAATTGCAGCGTTAGGATTGTTCAATAACAAACCACCCATTAGTTTACTAACCATATCAACCCATGCAAGGGCGTATTGTTGAGAGATCTGACCTGGAGTAAGGTTTGATTTCCAACGTACATTGTGGTAGTAGTTCACTTGGAAGTAGAAGCGGATTTTCGGAGCATTCGCTTTCTTCTGATCTTGTACACTGATCCAGATTTTACCGTCATCGTCACGACCGATCATTGTTTTAGAAACAACTTCGTATTTGACTTTTGGATCTTGACGTTTTTCTTTCGGGATGTCGCGTTTGTTTTCAATTTCAACAACGTCGCCACCACCACCGTTTACAGCAAGATGTTTGATCGCTTCCAATGCATACCAGAAAGTACCCGCATCCATACCCGCTGAAATCCAAGTTACACCTGAACCATTGTCGTGGTTTGTATAAACAGTGAATTGTGGGTTGTTGCGATATGTTGAGACCTGGAATGTAGGTGGACGTGCACCTTGTTCAATTGGTTTAGCAGTGAGTTTTAATTTCTGATCATCAAAGATCGTTTTAATCTTAGGGGTTGTCATGTAACGGTCTCTCCTTATTACATATAACAGGTTAATGCGTAATTTATTACAAGAACTTCAGTAATTCTGCACGGATCTCCTTGTCAGGAAATCTGTTCATTTGGGCTTTTATTAGACGATCTGTAGTAGTCTGATTCCAGTGATTCTTTTCTGCGAATTCTAATACTGCTGCCCGATACTTCGGCGGCATTCCAGAGAAAGTCTTACCATCACCAAACCATTGCAGCGACCACTCTGTGAATGGAATTCGATCTAAACCTTTTCCATTTAACTTAGTGAACCACAATCGTCTAGGTTTAATCACACCAGTATGTGTCTCAATGAGATCAACCAAATCCGTTTTTGAATAGGACAATAGATCTATTGGAAGATGTGTCATAATCACCGACTTTTGATCCATCGGTGGAAGTGACGTGTCGACCATAGCTATAGTCTGCTCACCGCGTAAAGCGGCGGCATTTAATTGTGCTACACAATACTGTTCAATTGCTTCATAGTGTTGACGCCCGTAGGCTTTCTTACTCATTGATTTGAGAATAGCGTTGGGATACGTTTTCTCTACTGACCGATAACTCGGTAGGTAATAAACAGCACTAAGCTGTCCTTGTGATTGATCATCTAAGATTAAAGGAATCATTTCTAATTCCTTTTTCACCTTATCATAATACTTTTGTGCTGACCATTCAGCCTTTAACTCTTTCTGTACAGCACCGTACATATTACGAATTAGTGTTCTAAGGTTAATCAGAACATAAGTGTACTGTTTAAAAGGTAAAGGTTCTGTTGGGGCAATATTATCGTTGATGCCGAACAAAGTCTCAAACGCAAGAGAAGTACCAATAGAAACTTGATACTTCCCCTGTGTGACTTCTTCATGCACAATTTCTTCACTTAACTGCATGAATTATTGTCTCCGCCAATTTGACACATGCCAAACTTTGCGCTGGATCATAATCTTCACTTGATCGCAATGTTTCATCGATCGCGCGTGTTAATTCACTTAACAGATTGTCACGTGTTAACACAGGTAGGTTCGCTGTGCGAGCAGATCGAGTAGAGATTCGTTCTTGTCGCTGTTTAGCCTTATCCTTACATTCAACACTGAACTCTCCAAATGGATAGATCTCTGTTAAACGTCGAAGAATACCAAACGCAGGATCGTTACGATTTGCACGTAAACGAATCTTGAACTTATCTTTACTACCACTCAAACGTTCATCCACCAAAGCAAGAATCTCTTCAGTTGGAAGCTCTGTAACATCCAGAGTAATGTAACGCATTGCACCTCGATTAGGAACAAACTCGAGATTACCTTTCATTAAACGTACATGACCTTTAAGATCTTCTTCCCCGTGAGCAAGACGATCAAAAGAGCCATTCGGAACGATTCTACCTTTCGGTCGATGTTGGTGCACATGTCCGATGAAAATGTAATGTCTGACAATAGATAAGTAATCTTTTTCATCATGTACTTTATCTTTTAATGATTCGACATCAGGAAGTTGATACGCAAAGGCACCATGCATTATCGCATAGTCCACTTTAGTGATCTTACGTTCATCCATTAACTCTTGAACACGTTGCCATGTTTGTTGAGTAGTTGGACGAATTTCATCGGGGATATAAAGTACGTCAATACCATAACGCTCAATCGTTTCGATATGAATGTCAGTAACGTATTTAACATCACAACCGATGTGGTTATTCTCATTCTCTTCAATGAAAATATTAGATTGCTTCCAGTCATGTAGTGGCGTCCCTTCAATGATACGAACCATGATATCATTCTTCGCACACATCCAAAGGAAAGAACAAACCCATTTACGATAACGGATTGCATTGTCAGAAGCAAAGTCCATTAGACTGTCAGTTACATCACCACCGATAAAGATGATATTCAATTTATGCGTTTCAGCATTATCAGGGAAAGCATGAGTTTCAAGATTCCGAATGATCATCTCAGTTGGTGTATTGGGATGGTTCAAATGAATATCTGAAATACTTGCGATGTTTAACCGTAAACCTTGGACATCACGAATATTGTCTATGGCTTGATTTAATTCGGTTTTCTCAATCGAAGTCATCTATATCCTCGACGATCAAGCGACCTTCTTTATCGCGACCTTCAGGAATCACCTGACCACTTTCATCTTTCTGTACTGCTTTGTACAACGGAAGATTATGGTAGCGATAGATCACATTCCACATATCAATGTGTTTTTGACTTGGGGCTGGTTTGTGAATCAAAGGAATAATGTTTTCGCGAATATACTTGAAAGCAGATTCAGGAAGTACACGACCTTGTAGAGATGCTTGTTCGACCAATACAGGTAGACTTGCCGGGTTCTCAACAATGTCAGCATCATTCATTAAGAATGGTGGGACTACATAAACAACCTGTCCTTCTGTATCAAAGACTTCCACTTCAACAAAAGGTGAACCAACATCGTTCATCCATTCATTCATTAAGTTACCATGTAAATCAGCACGGGTATGTTTAGCCCCTGTGTTTGATTCAATGATAGCCACCATCTGCTCAACCACCTCATTTGGGATTGGTTGTAAAGATAGGAATGGAAGATACTTCTTGGTGAATACACTTAAAGCCATACGTTTACGAACTGGCTGAATCAGTGTATCCAATGATTTTAAAATCTGTGCATCATTAGCACTTATTGGACCTGCCATGTTTACCTCAATCTACTTTGATGCCAACATACTTCGGAGTAAGACCTGTTTGTTCTTTTACCCGTGTATAGACAAGATTAATTAAACCACCCAACATTACAGCAGGTGCATCTGGGCGAGCATTTTGAACAGTGACTTCTGTCGGAGTGATAATGAAATCATATTCCTTAAACGTACCCGTTTCTGGCTCAAGAACGTAATCTACACGAGTGTGTACACCACATACATCTACTGCAAAATTTCCTTTGATCATTATCGTTTCTCGATGGTCATTAATCGACCTAAACCTTTATTGTCAACCATAATTGATTTAGCCAACTGAACTACATTTGAACCCGATAAGAATTGTACTTCCATCTGTAGTTCATAGACAGCGTCATTGACACCACCTGAAGCTGTTGTCGTTGGTACGGCACGAACGTCTACTACAACACCGCTGAGATATTTCTCATAGAGTTCAGTAAGGTCATTCGTTACTTGTAACGCCAAGTTAGACATGTCGTTAGTATTGTTCTTTACAGCATAAATGAGTGATTTCAATTTACCGTAAAACACATTTGATTGGGAGAAGTTTGTCCCAATGTAATCTGCTAAAATACGTTCAGCTTTACTTTCTGGCGTTGTTAAAAAACCAACACTGTCCAGCGTGATATAAACGTTCTCTGCCATTGCTATATCCTCTAAGATAAAAAAAATAGACCACCGTAGTGATCTATCTTTCTATTGTTTACAACTGTGCGTTCCAACGCGATGTTGGATCACTACCACGCTTACGAAGCGCGTTAACAAGATGATCCCACGTTGATTGAATGCTACGTTGATCCACAATATCTAAGCTATCTGCTGGATCCCATAGATCTTCGAGCCATTCCAGTGCCTCCATGTCGCCATCTTTGTTCTCAATGAATAAACCATTGATCGCACGACGATAGTAATAATGATCTTCACCAGTTTTACCAGGCTCTGGGTCTGTGTAGTATTCATCATAACCAGCGATCTGTTGTTTGTGATACATCTCACGTGCAACAGGGTTCGCCATGATCCAGTTGATCATTACTGGAGGTGCAACCTGTAACTGCTCTACAGTACTCAAGACTCCGATTACATTTCGCATCCACGAAGTGTCTGAAACGTTTTCCATTGCTTTAGACATTTGAAGAATGCTGGTATAATCAAGGTCACCAAATACAGTGCCCCGTTGGTCCATGAATTGTTGTCGAATAGTCGGATCAACATTTTGAAAATGCTGTTGTTCTCGCTGTTCACACCAAGCCATAGTCATTACGTCGGGACGGCCGTATGCGGCAGCACGAAAAGTGTTTGTGTCGCCAGATACTAAAGTAATTGCCATTTCATAATCTCACCTTTTCCTAAATAATAATATGTTCCTGTAATTATTTAATACACACCAACTGTTCGGAGACATCATGGATATTATCCTCGCCAATGGCGCACCTTTCTCAGGTAAAGATACCTTAGTAGCTCAACTCTTAAAGGTGTTTGACAACAGCGTCTATATCCGATTTAAAAACCCTTTATACAAACGCTTTGCAGAAATCCACAACCTTCAATTTGATGAAGTTGTTGCAATGTGTACAGGTAAACAGAAAGACCTTCCAAATGAGCGTTTAGGCGGTTTAATCCCTCGCCAAGTTCTTATTGACATTAGCGAAAATGAAATCAAACCACAAGATGGTGAAGACGGTGTTGCACTTCGTGTCATTGATGAAATCTTAGACATGGAAGAACACAACCGTAAAACATTTATCTTCCCTGATAGCGGTTTCGAAGAAGAGAAGAAATGTTTTGAACGCATCTTACCTCGTTTTGGTTTACAGCGTACTATTTTGATTCGTATTCTTCGTGATGGTTGTAACTATGAAGATCAAAAAGATTCTCGTAGCTATTTAGAAAACCCTGACTTAATTATTGACAACAACGTTGATGAATCACATCTTCCAGAAGAAGAACGTGGTACACACATGCTGAATCAATTCTTAGACTGGTATCAAAAACAATAGAATCAATGTTTCTAGGAGAGGGTGAACCTCTCCTAGAAATTATGCTAACAGGGTGCCGACTTGATTGAGTAGTTACCTTGACTATCTACTGTCATCGCCGATACCCCACAGACGTGTTTATCGTAGATTGTTTCGTAGTAAATCAGATAGGTTCCTTTCTCAGCCTCTTCACTCATTGCTGCTCGTTTGACATGATAATCGCCAGCTTTAGTATGGGAATCTTTCGCTATTGCTTTGA
>JACCDZ010149551.1_pt1 | contig 24335 bp, 23 predicted proteins | sample 7449551 | NCBI WGS metagenome assembly JACCDZ01 (sample SAMN15323452, study PRJNA562643) | freshwater metagenome | isolation source: river surface water | place: USA:Blue River Watershed | collected 2017-08-18 | reverse complement strand
GCACCCACCAACCCGGCGCGAGCGGCCAGATGCCAACGGGCTCTGGAAGATGGATGTCGGCTAACTGGCTTAAAGGATCTGTGCTGTCCATTGTCTTATCTGCTCAACAACCAGCTGGTTGGTTCGTAATTTGAGGAAGGGAACCTGCAGTTTGACCAACTCTGACTGCAGAGCGCCCATGCGCTCCTGAAAGTTCTGCTGATAGGTTTGCCGCGCCGTCTGGCTGTAAGAGTTCAGTGTGCCCTTACGCTGGCCATCGGTAATGCTGTAGAAACCGGGGACTGGCAGGTTCTCTTCCAGTGCGTCGTACACGAAGCAGCACACCACGTTATTGTGGCGCGAGAGCTGATACAGGTACTGCATGGCAGTCTCGTCCAGCGTGGTGAAATCACTGAGAATATACAGCGTACTGCCTGGCTTCGTGATGCGACGGATCTGTCCAAGCGCGCCTGCAAGCCCTCTCTGGTTCGCTGGAAGATTGGCAAGAACGTTGGCTGGTGGCTGACGGTTGGCCGCGTCGGTGAGGCGATTGTTGTACATGTGTATCTGGTTGAGCAGGTGCAGAGCCGAGCGGCGACTGCGTTTCGGTCGCACCAGCGAATGACCGCTGTCCGAATACACCAGGCCGCCTACGCGATCGCCATTGTCGATGGCCATCCAGCAAAAAATCGCTGCTGCCTGCGCCGCAATCACCGACTTGAAGGCGACCTGACTGCCGAAGAACATACTGCTGGACTGATCGACCGCGATGATAACAGGGCGCTCACGCTCCTCACGGAAGACCTTGGTGAACGGCTTGCCTGTCCGAGCGGTTACCCGCCAGTCGATCGTGCGTATGTCGTCACCCTGTTGATAAGGGCGGAACTCTTCGAAATCGATGCCACGGCCGCGCATCTTGGACATGTGCAGGCCGGAGATGCCGGCAATGGAGCGGGTGTAAGGCACATACTCAACGATCTTGGCAGCGTGGCGCTGAATCAGCAACTGCTGCAGACTGATGACTGCTCCCTTGCTCTGATAGAGCGACATCTGTGAGTCAATCTGCGGAATCATGGACATAAAGGTGCTCAGGCAGCCGGGACACGTTCGAGGATGGTAGTCAACACCTTGTCCGGAGTGACGCCACTGGCCTCGGCTTCGAAGCTGAGCAGTATGCGGTGACGCAAGACGTCGAAGAAGACGGCCTGAATGTCGTCTGGACTCACGAAGTCCTTGCCTTGAATCCAGGCATGGGCGCGCGCGCAACGATCGAGAGAGATGGTGCCACGCGGGCTGGCCCCGTATTCGAGCCAGGAGGCCAGATCGTCACCGTACAGCGCTGGATGACGGGTCGCCATGATCAGCTGAATAATGTACTCCTCGACCGCAGGTGCCATGTGCATCGCGAGAATTTCCTGCCGTGCGGCGAACAGGATTTCCTGACTGATGACGCGTGGTGCTTCCGGCACCTTGTTCTGTGCCTCGTTGCGAACCAGTTGCAGAATCCGGCGCTCCGCCTCGGTGGAGGGGTAACCGATGGCGACATGCATCAGGAAGCGGTCGAGCTGCGCTTCCGGCAGAGGATAGGTTCCTTCCTGCTCGATTGGGTTCTGGGTTGCCATCACGAGAAACAGGGGAGGCAGCTGGAACGATTCACGACCCACGCTGACCTGATGTTCGGCCATTGCTTCCAGCAGCGCTGATTGCACCTTGGCTGGCGCTCTGTTTATTTCGTCGGCAAGTACGAGGTTGTGGAAGATGGGACCGGGCTGAAAGCGGAAAGAGCCGTCTTCCGGACGGAAGATTTCGGTGCCTGTAATGTCGCTCGGCAACAGGTCGGGAGTAAATTGAATTCGATGAAAATCTCCTTCAATAGCGCGCGACAAGTCTTTGATTGCTTTTGTTTTTGCGAGGCCTGGGGCACCTTCCACCAAGAGGTGGCCATCGGCCAGCAGAGCGATCAGCAAGCGGTCTACCAGACGCTCCTGCCCTATGATCTGTTGAGAAAGCCAAGTCTTGAGATCTGTGATTATTGCGTGGTGACTCATAATTATTTCTCTGGTTCTTATTAGTTAAATGCTTGATCTACTAGGGCGAAAGTCAGGGATTGTAACCGTTTTACCTGCGATGTCTAGGGACGATTTGTCGCAGTGTGTGGCGCATGCTGCGGGTCTCGTGGCTCGGGATTTTGCGCAGACTTGCCGGAGGAATTCCCCTATAATCCCGGCTCGATCAGGCTCACCCACGAGTCGATGGGCGCATCATCCGGAATAACCATGAAGCGATTGACATTGGACCTGAATATTCCTGCCGATCAGTACCAGATTCTTTATGGCGGCACCGTGCGTGACGTGCAGGCCCTCTCCAGAGAAGGATTGCGAGTGCGCTTTCCCGGCCGCATCCTGCAAAAGTTTCTGGACCACAAGGGGATATCCGGCACCTTTGTCATTGAGTTCGACGATTCCCACAAATTCAGAGCGATAACCAAAATTGTATAGTCTGCTTCGCAATCTGCTGTTCTGCCTCCCTGCCGAGGCTTCCCACACTGTCACACTGCCTCTGCTTGATGCGGCCCGGGCTACGGGGCTCATTGGACTGGTCGCCGGACGCCCGGCGCTCAGTGATCCCGTCTCCGTCATGGGCTTGAATTTTCCGAATCCCGTGGGGTTGGCGGCGGGACTCGACAAGAACGCGGACCACATTGACGCTCTGGCGGCGCTGGGATTTGGTTTCATCGAGGTCGGCACTCTCACGCCGAGGCCGCAGCCGGGAAATCCGAAGCCGCGTCTGTTCCGTCTTCGCGACCAGCAGGCCATCATAAATCGCATGGGCTTCAACAATGAAGGCATAGATCACGCCATTTCCAGCATCACTCGCAGTCGATACCGGGGAGTCCTCGGGATCAATATCGGCAAGAATTTCGACACGCCGGTGGAAAAAGCCGCCGATGATTATCTGATCGGCATGCGCAAGTGCTACAGCCTGGCGAGTTATATCGTCGTCAATCTCTCATCGCCCAATACTCCGGGGCTGCGCACTCTGCAATTTGGCGACGAGTTGCGCCGCCTGCTTGCAGTGCTGAAGTCCGAGCAGGCCTCTCTCGCATTAAGTCATGGCCGCAAGGTACCGCTGGCGGTCAAGATTGCGCCCGACCTGGCCGATCACGAAATAGGTCTGATTGCGGCTGCGCTGATCGAAAATGATATCGAAGGTGTCATCGCTACCAACACCACACTTGATCGTGCTGCCGTGCAGGAGAGCCCATTCAAGGATCAGGCGGGCGGATTAAGCGGAGCACCATTGACGGACAAATCCACCCATGTAATTACTGTGTTGGCGGAAGCCCTGCAGGGAAGACTCCCGATCATCGGCGTGGGTGGGATCATGACGGGCGCGGATGCCGCGGCCAAGATCAAAGCGGGTGCAGCACTGGTGCAGATTTACAGTGGCTTTATCTACCGCGGGCCGGAATTGATCAGAGAATCCATCGAGGCGATTGCCAGGTTGCACAAATGATCGAATTGCAGCTCTACGGAACTTCCGGCTGCCATCTTTGCGAGCAGGCTGAGGGCGTTTTGCAACCTGTGCTGGCTCATATCAATGAACAATTGGTCGCTGCCGGGATGAGTGACGCAACTGTAACCCTGCGGGTTGTGGAAATTACTGAGGATCCTGCGCTGATGCAGCGCTACGCACTGCGTATTCCTGTCATTCGGCTTGCCGGATCAGAGGTCGAGTTGGGCTGGCCCTTTGACGAGCTGCAGGCGTGGGAATTCCTGCTCGCTCAGCTTGAATAGGCGGCGGGCATTCTCTGTGGTCTGGTGAGAAATTTCCATTGCCGACCTTCCGGTCGTTAATGCCAGTACTCTTAACACCTCTGTGAGGTAGGCCGGTTCATTGCGGCGGCTCTTTGGCCGCGGGCGCAAGGTGCGTGGCAGCAGATACGGGGCATCAGTCTCCAGCAGCAAGCGATCGGTGGGGATGTCGTGCAGCAGTTCCAGCAAGTGGCTGCCCCGTCTCTCGTCACATGCCCAGCCGGTGATCCCTATATACATGTCCAGATCCAGATAATCATAGAGTTCGTGCTTCTCACCAGTAAAACAGTGCACCACACCGCCGGCCCGCAGATCATCACGGCAGCTGCGCAGCATCGGAAAGAATCGCGCATGCGCGTCACGCTGATGCAGAAACACCGGCTTGTCGATCTCACAAGCCAGCTGCAGGTGCTGCAGGAATACATCCTCCTGAACGGGGCGAGGAGAGAAGTCCCGATTGAAGTCCAGTCCGGTTTCACCTACCGCGCATACATTGAGCAGCCGTGCCAGCTCGGCAATGCGGGCAAAATGTTCCGGGGTGCAGGCTTGCGCTTCATGCGGGTGATAACCTGCGGTCAGTGACAGGAAGTCGGGATAAGCGTCGGCGATTGTCAGGGCCTTTTCTGTCGACGACAGGCTGGTGCCGGTGACCAGCATGTGCACGATACCGACGGCTTGCGCCCGTTCAATCACGCTTGCGAGATCATGATCGAAGGATTCGTGGCCAAGGTTGGCGCCTATGTCGATCAGAGGCAATATGGGTGGAAGAGTTCTATCAGTCATTGCCAATCGCTGTCCGCATCTCTCCGGCCCAGCGAATGCTGTCCAGATACGCCCTTTCAAATTCCCGCTCGCCGACATTCAACAGCTTGAGGCGCTGCCAGTCGATCTGCGCCCAGTCGGCCCTTTCATTGGCTATGACTGAGGCGAGTATCAGGCCGATCTTGCCCTCTCCAGTGAGCAGGCCATCCATCACATCGCGAGACAATGGCAGGGTAGTGAGAATGTCCGGCAACTCCATATCGAAGAATGCATCAAGATTCGAGAGCAGTCCGCTGGTGAAATAGGCATCGCTTTCAGCCGGCGTAGCGAAGCGTTCCGCCACCAGTTGACACATTTTCGCTCGTGTCATGGCGTGCACTGAAAGGGCGTGTGGCTTGTCGGCCATGTTGCTGAGAGAAAGCAGCGTCGCCCAGCTCTTTACGTGGCGCAGGCCAAGCAGGGAAACGGCGTGTTGCAGCGACGTGATCTCACGGCGTGCCGAAAATGCCGCCGAGTTTACGAGGCGAATGAGTTTGACGCTGAGCACGGGATCCTTGGCGATGACGCCGGCAATTTCGGCCAGTTCGGCATCTGGATTCTGGATTTGGGCAAGCAGATTCATTACCACCAGTTTGCTCGCCGGTACCTTGCGACCCATGATGTGCTCGGGCCTGCTCAGGAAGTAACCTTGGAACAGAGTGAATCCCAACGCCTTGCACGTGTGGAACATCTCATGCGTCTCTACCTTCTCGGCCAGCAATTGAACATTGAAAGGCTTGAGTCGCTGCACATGAGCGTGCAATGCATTTTGATCCAGCGCGAGGACATCAAGCTTGACGATGTCGGCGATTTTCAGCACGGGATCCCATCGGGAGTCGTACACGAAGTCGTCGAGAGCGATCGTATAACCGCTGTTCTTGAGCGCCTGCAGATTGCGAATCAATTCATCATCGACGTCGACAGTCTCCAGCACTTCGATCACGAAGCGTTTCCTGTCGAACGGGGGTGGATTGAGAATCAGATTGCGGGTGAAATTGATGTAAGCGGGGTGGTTCTGAACGACTTCACTGATATCGAGCTCGTTGAACGCATTGAGCATCACTTGGGACGTTGCGGAGTCGCCATCCAGAAAACTCGCCTGATTGTTCATGTCAGAGCGAAATAGCAGTTCGTACGCCGAGATGTTGAGATCCCTGTCGAAAATTGGCTGTCTCGCCAGGAGGGTGTACTGAATACTCATGACATCAATGGGTTCTTAATTGGAGTGGGGCATTGTAACTCAGGTCGCAAGTATAAAAAGTAGCCATTGCACTGATCCTGGACTGAATTTCCCCGGTAGACCTGTGTAACCTAATCCACCATAATAGCCCGCCATTAGTCACCGGGGTTGTCCCGGTGAGGTCAATCAATCGCAATATTGAAGGTGTGAAGTGGGTATAGCAAAGGCAAAGAAAGAGCTCAACTGGGCCGATCTGGGATTCCAGTATCGTCAGACCGATTTCCGCTTCAGTGCGACGTTTAACGACGGCGTCTGGTCACAAGGAGAGCTGGTGAGTTCGCCTGTGATTGCTGTACATGAGGGCGCTCCGGCCCTTCACTATGCGCAGCAATGTTTCGAGGGTATGAAGGCGCAGACAGCGCCGGACGGACGTGTTCTGCTGTTTCGGCCTGATCTCAACAGTGAGCGCATGAATCAGGCCGCCGGTCGTCTTCTCATGCCGGAAGTTCCCTTTGAATTATTCATGCGCGGCGTGGAAGAGACTGTGCGTGCCAATTACGCATGGATCCCTCCTCATGGTTCGGGTGCATCCCTTTACATCCGTCCGATGTTGATTGGCGTGGGGGAGAATCTTGGTTTGAGAACGGCGAAGACTTTCGAATTCCGTGTGTTCTGTTCTCCCGTTGGTCCGTACTACAAAAGCGCGGGCATGGCAGTCATTTCTCTGGCTGTTTCGGACATCGACAGAGCAGCGCCTGCAGGTACCGGAGCCTTCAAGGTCGGCGCCAATTATGCAGGTGGCCTGCTGGCGACCCGGCAGGCTCAGGCACTGGGAGCGAATGAGGCCCTCTATCTGGATTCCGCTACGCGCACTTTCATCGATGAAGCGGGATCGGCCAATATCATCGTTGCAATGAAGGGCAATCGCCTCGTTTCCCCGAAATCCAACGCCATTCTGCCGAGCGTGACGCGTCGCTCAGTCATGACCCTCGCCGAGCAGTATCTAAACATGCAGGTGGAGAATCGACCCATCAATCTGCGCGAGGAAATGGGTGAGTTCGAGGAAGTTGCCGCCTGCGGGACAGCCGCCGTTCTATCTCCTGTCGGCAAGATCTGGGTCGACGGACAGTGGCACAAATTCTACGGTGATGGTGAAAAGGTTGGCCCGGTCATGCAGAAAGTTTATGACCTCCTGGTCGGTATCCAGCGTGGGGAGCTTGCCGATGATTATGGCTGGACCTACGAAGTCAGAATCGACTGACAAAGCACTTCGCCGTGTTGTTCTGGCGGCGAGGTCGGTCTGGCTTGTCATGCACTGACAAGCCAGACATCATCCCACAATCCTCTCACTCACAGACCTGCCTCTGAGCAACAAACGCTTGACCCTCAGGCGCCGAGCACTTATATATGTCGGCTCTTTTTTGTCCCGGCAGCGCAAAAGGTCTGTGCGCCGGGCCTGCCCAAGACTCGCAGCTGCATTCAGGAACCGTTCAAAACAATGAGTAAATCGTTGGTGATAGTGGAGTCGCCCGCCAAGGCGAAGACCATTAACAAGTACCTTGGCAAGGAATATGTCGTCAAATCCAGCGTGGGTCACATCCGTGATCTGCCGGTCAGTGGCAATGGGGCTGCAGTCGATACCAAAGAGCGAGCAAAGGCGGCGGCGGTGACTCGCAAGCTCAGCGCCGATGAGAAACTCGAACACAAGAAGTCCAAAGCGAAAGGTCAGTTGCTGGCCCGCATGGGAGTCGATCCTGAGCACGATTGGCGCGCGCAATACGAAATTCTGCCTGGCAAGGAAAAGGTCGTCGCTGAATTGAAGCGCCTGGCCAAGACTGCCGATACCATCTATCTCGCAACCGACCTTGACCGCGAAGGGGAGGCCATTGCGTGGCACCTCAAGGAAGCGATCGGCGGCGACGAGAGTCGATACAAGCGAGTGGTTTTCAACGAGATCACCAAGAAAGCGATCAACGAGGCGTTTTCCCATCCAGGCGAACTGGACATGAAGTATGTGCAGGCGCAGCAGGCGCGTCGCTTCCTGGATCGCGTGGTGGGCTTCATGGTGTCACCGCTGCTGTGGGCTAAAGTAGCTCGCGGCCTGTCGGCGGGGCGTGTGCAGTCAGTGGCAGTCCGGTTGGTGGTGGAGCGCGAGCGCGAGATCCGCGCCTTTATCCCTGAAGAGTACTGGGAAGTCTTCGCCGATCTGAAAACCGGCAAGCGTGATGAGCTGCGTTTCCAGGTAGCCAGGCAGGCAGGCGAAAACTTCCGGCCTGTCGACAAGGCTACTACCGAGAAAGCACTTGCGAAGCTGCAGGGCGCTGCCTATGTTGTCAGCAAGCGCGAGGACAAACCAACATCCTCCAAGCCCAAAGCCCCGTTGATTACGTCCACCCTGCAGCAGGCTGCCAGTACCCGTCTTGGTTTCGGCGTCAAAAAGACGATGACACTCGCGCAGCGCCTGTACGAAGCCGGTTACATCACTTATATGCGAACCGATTCGACGCATCTGAGCGAAGACGCATTGACGATGTGCCGCGAGTACATCGGCAAGAAGTTCGGCAAACGCTATCTGCCTGAAGAACCGTTGCGCTACAGCGCCCGCGAGGGAGCACAAGAGGCACACGAAGCCATTCGTCCGACCGAAGTCAACACATCGGCCACCGACCTCCAGAATATGGAGCGCGACGCCGAACGTCTCTATGCACTGATCTGGCAGCATTTCGTTGCCTGCCAGATGCCTCCGGCGCAATACCTGAGCAGCCTGATTTCCGTGACAGCGGGTGAATTTGAACTGCGCACCAAAGGCCGCATCATGCAGTTCGATGGCTATATGCGCGTGCTGCCGACCAAAGAGGAGGATGTCGTTCTCCCGGCGGTGGAGGTTGGAGAAACGCTGGCGCTGCAGAAGCTCGATCCCATCCAGCACTTTACCAAGCCATCACCGCGCTACACCGAGGCGAGTCTGGTCAAAGAGCTCGAGAAGCGCGGCATTGGCCGACCGTCGACCTACGCAGCGATTATCTCGACGATTCAGGAGCGCGGTTACGTCAACGTTGAAAACCGTCGGTTCTACGCGCAGAAGATGGGCGACATCGTCGCTGAGCGTCTCATTGAGAGCTTCTCGGATCTCATGGATTACGATTTCACCGCCAAGATGGAGGATGAGCTGGACCAGGTGGCCGCCGGTAGTCTTGACTGGAAACAGGTGCTCAACAACTTCTATGCCGGATTCTCGAGTCAACTCGATGCGGCATCGGCCGACGACACGGGCATGCGTGAAAACAAGCCGACAGATACGGACATTCCGTGTCCCAAGTGCGGACGTCACATGCAGATCCGCACCGCGTCAACCGGCGTGTTTCTCGGCTGCTCAGGTTATTCATTGCCGCCCAAGGAGCGCTGCAAGTCCACCATCAATCTGACGCCGGGTGAAGAGGCGGTCAGTACCGATGATGCGGATGAGGCCGAAGAGGTGGAAAACCAGCGCCTGCGCGAGCGTAAGCGCTGCAAGCTCTGCAATGCCACCATGGACAGTTACCTGATCGATGACAAGCGCAAGCTGCATATCTGCGGCAATAACCCGGATTGCGCGGGTTACGAAGTGGAAGAGGGCGGTTTCAAGATTCGCGGCTATGAAGGCCCGCTGATCGAGTGTGACAAATGCGGTTCTGACATGCAGCTGAAGACGGGCCGCTTTGGCAAGTACTTCGGGTGTACCAATGAGGCCTGCAAGAATACGCGCAAACTGCTGCGCAGCGGCCAGGCAGCTCCGCCCAAAGTGCCGCCAGTCGCCATGCCGGAGCTGCGCTGCGAGAAGGTCGATGACCACTATGTGCTGCGCGATGGTGCCGGGGGTCTGTTCCTGGCCGCCAGCAAGTTCCCCAAGAACCGCGAGACTCGTGCGCCGCTCGTCGCAGAGCTGGTCGCTCACAAGGATGAGCTGGATCCGAAGTATCAGTTCCTGGTGAGTGCGCCACAGACCGATGCCGCTGGCAACAAAGCCGTCATCCGCTACAGCCGCAAATCGGCCGAGCAGTACGTACAGACGGAAGTCGATGGCAAGCCCACGGGCTGGAAGGCGTTCTACAGGAATGGCCGCTGGGTTGCTGATCAGTAGAAAAGATGGCGCTTTGCCATGAGAGGGTTAACTGGCAGCGGTGAGGAATACGTCTTCATCGCTGCCTGTAAAGCCACAATCCTTCGTTAAGAATGCCGCTAAAGTCCTCGCCGAATGACCCCGACGCTGATCCCCTCAATGGTGAATTGCTGATAGCGCAAATCTACCTCTATCGGAGAAAAATCATCATTCTCGGCAATGAGTTGCAGCTTGAACTTGTTGCGTCCCTTCAAGAGTCGTTTGACGGTCACATCCTCATCAATGCGCGCCACCACGATGTCACCCGAGTCGGCATCGGTGGTCTTGTGTACTGCCAGCAGATCGCCATCGTTGATACCGATCTTGATCATGCTGTTGCCCTTGACGGTCAGCAGGAAGTCGGCACGAGGGCGAAAGAAGTCCGGCGGAATGTCGCAGTAATCATCAATCGATTCGATTGCCAGGATCGGGCTGCCGGCTGCAACCTGCCCGATGATCGGCAGGCCGGTATGTTCCTGCACCGGGAGACGAATGCCGCGCGATGTGCCGGGAATCATCTGGATAGCCTGCTTCTTTTCCAGTGCTCGCAGGTGCTCTTCTGCAGCGTTGGGTGACTTGAAACCCATTTTCCTGGCTATTTCGGAGCGCGTCGGCGGGAAGCCGGTCTCCTGCTGATAGTCCTTGATGTATGCAAGTATTTCGGCTTGACGCGGGGTGAGATTGATCATGGGGTCGTCGCCTGCAGAGTGGACAGAAGTGCTGTAAGTATATACAGCTTGGCGCGGATGACAAGTGCTTTGCTCGCCTTGCCCGAATTTGTGATAATCCCGCCTCGCTATTCATTCCGGCCTCGGAGGCCGCGCCAACCGCCATGATTCAGACATCTGCCGACAACCACATTTCCGCGTCGACCCGTGCACCCGGAGTCCTCATGCTCGATCTGCAAGGGTTGCAGTTGCAGGCGGAGGAGTATGATCTATTGCGTTCGCCGCAGGTGGGTGGTGTCATTCTCTTCGCCCGCAACTATGCGGAGCCGCAGCAGTTGCGGGCGTTGACGGCAGAGATTCGCGCCTGTAATCCCGATCTGCTGATCGCCGTGGACCAGGAAGGTGGCCGGGTGCAACGCCTGCAAAAGGGGTTTACGCGTCTGCCGCCAATGCTGCGTTTCTCGCGTTGCTGGGACGACAACCCAGGTCTTGCAATCGAGCAGGCGATGCAATGTGGCTGGCTGATGGCAGCCGAAGTGCTGGCCAGCGGCATCGATTTCAGTTTCGCCCCCGTGCTTGACCTGCACACCGGCCTGAGCCAGGTGATCGGCAATCGTGCCTTTGCCAGCGATCCGGAACGGGTCAGCATTCTGGCCAGTGCTTTCATGAGTGGCATGCACGATGCGGGTATGGCCACCACGGGCAAACACTTCCCCGGGCATGGCAACGTCGCTGCGGATTCACACACCGACATTCCCGTCGATACCCGTCCACTTGCGCAAATCCGTGAGCAGGATCTGCAGCCCTTCGCGCGCTGCGTCGGGCTTCTGGATGCCGTGATGCCTGCCCATGTGATTTATGAAAAAGTTGACCCTGCCTGCGCAGGGTTCTCGAAGTATTGGCTGCAGACGGTATTGCGCGGTGAGTTGGGTTTCGATGGCGTCATCTTCAGCGATGATCTGGTCATGGCAGGAGCGGCAGCGGCAGGCGGCATGGAACAGCGCATCGATGCCGCACTGGGCGCGGGTTGCGACATGATTCTGGTCTGCAATGCTCGCGACCAGGCGTTACAGGCCCTGGCTCATCTGGAGAATTTGCAGGTGTCCGGCAATCCCCGTTTGCAACGCATGCAGCGTCGTCAGCGTTGGACCCCAGAACTGCTGGAGCAATCCGAGCAATGGGGGAGGGCGAAGAAACTGGTGGAAGAGTTGACCGGGGAGGCATCATGATCGACGAAATCCAGCGTGTATTGCAGGAGGCTCGCTGCCTGTTTACCGAGCAACAAGTCGAGAATGCATTGGACCGCATGGCCGTCGAGATCACCCGTGAACTTGCTGACAGCAATCCCGTAGTATTGAGCGTGATGACGGGTGCTGTTGTCGTCACGGGCAAACTACTACCGCGCCTTTCGTTTCCCCTGCAGGTTGACTATCTGCACGCCACTCGTTACCGCGAACGCCTGACAGGCACAGATCTGCAATGGAAGGCTTATCCGACGATTCCATTGCGTGGACGCAGCGTGCTGATCGTGGATGACATTCTCGATGAAGGCGACACGTTGGCCGGTATCATCAATTATTGTCTCCAGCAGGAGGCGGTGAGCGTCAAGTGCGCGGTGCTGGTGGACAAGCAGCATGATCGGCGCACACCCGTACTTCCACAAGCAGACTTCACCGCGCTGGTCGCGCCTGACAGTTATCTTTTCGGTTACGGAATGGACTACAAAGGTTACTTGCGCAACGCGCCTGGCATCTATGCCGTGGCCGGAACCTGAGCCCAGGCGAGAAATTCTTCGCCGCTGCCTTCAAAGCTGATGGTTGCCTGACGCTTGCTCAGTTGGTACGCATACATGGGGTCGTAGTAGTGCTGCAACAGCTTGATGATCCAGACGGCATGCGCGTCCGTGTCGCCCGACTCCGCCTGAATCCGCAGCGCGTCCTGCATGTCGGCGACCACTTCCTGATAGCGATCTCCTCCGAGCCGCCTTTGAATTCGCGACAAGCTGCCGAGCAGGTATTGTGAGAAGCGGTTGAATCCGAGCACCGGATCACGTTCTTGAAACTCGCGCAGATTCTCTCGAATGTAATCATTGAGGATGGTATTGGTGCGAGTCTCCAAGGGTGCGCGGATCAGGGCAAGCGGGGAGCGTCGCATCGCCTCATAAAGTCGGTGGGGTACGGACAGTGAGCCGATCGCCTTGCTTTCGTCCTCCAGATACCAGACTCCTGCGTCCAGCGTCGTCAATTGCAGGAAGCGAATGGCCAATGCGTTTTCGAAGTTTATCTGCTCCGGTTGGCCGCTCAGTTGACTGCCGAACGCCGAACCTCTGTGTCCTGCCAGCCCCTCCAGATCTGCCGATGCAGTGAGAGCGCGCAGCAGCGCTGTCTTGCCGGAACCAGTCGGGCCGGCCACTACGACGAAGGGGCGCGTCTGGCTGACATCGTCTATCGTCTCGGTCAGAAATTGGCGCAAGGCCTTGTACCCGCCCGGGACTCTTGGTGTCTGGACACCGGCGTCGGCCAGCCATTGCTGTGCAATCTGCGAACGCAAACCGCCCCGGAAACAGTACAGCCAGCCCTGCGGGTGTGCCTTCCGCCATTGCTTCCACGCCTCTACTCTCTCCTCTTTGATTTCCCCGCCTACCAGACGATGCCCCAGTTCGATGGCAGCCTGTTGACCGAATTGCTTGTAAGCCGTGCCTACGCGGCGGCGCTCATCGTCATCGAGCAGTGGCAGATTGGTTGCCAGCGGGAACGCCCCCTTCATGAATTCGATCGGTGCGCGCACATCCAGCAGAGGAACGCCGTCCAGGAACAGGGATCGATAGAGACTGAGGTCGGCATCCGGAAATTGGGAGGGGGTGTGCTGAAATTGACTGCTCATCGACGACTGCTGTTCAAGGTATGAGAAAGGCGGTCGATATATCACGGATAGAAGCACAGCGACAAGGGGAATCCGTGACGTGTTGAAAGTCTGGACGGCAAGCACAGGCACAGAGAGTTGAGTATGAAGGGAGTTGCCGATTCTGCACGTGCACCGGCATGGTGGTGGCCACTACGTCAGCACCGGTTGTGGCTGATGTGCGGAGGGCTGCCAGTGGCAGGGGCAGTTGCTGCGCTGATTCTCATGCTGGAACCGGTTTTCGAATCGAGGGCGCTTGTTGAGGTGCAGACCGTGGCCGCAGAGGCTGCGGAATATGCTTCACAGCCCGGCGCCGCCGGCAACCCAGGCGTGGCAGGAAATTTACCGTTCGCAGGAAATTTGCAGGTCCCGCATTCTGAACTCATGAACACGCAGCGCGAGATCATGAGGTCGGCGACGGTCGTCGGCACCTCGCGCTCGGCGTTGCGAGTGGAGGTGATTCCCCATACCCGCATGCTTGCCGTGCACTATCAGGCCAATGACCCGCGCGCAGCGCAGGCGGGGGCCGCGTCAGTGGTCAACGCGTATGTCGATTTCACTGGTCGACGCCAGGTCGAACAGGTTGCCGACGCTGCTGCGCTCCTGATTCACAAACTCGAGACTGTACTCGCTGCACCTGCGCTGAGCTTGAGAGATGTCGGCACAGTAGAGGAGGCATTTTCGGGTTTGCCGGTTTTACCTGCAGACTTGCCCTTTGCTGCTTCACTAGGCTTGTCCAACTTGGCTGATGGATTTGGCAGCTCTTTGACCAGTACTCCGACCAATACTCTGAGCAGTACTTTGAGCAGTACTCTGCGCCCTACTTTGAGCAGCACACTGGGCGCTGCTCTGGTGCAGCAAGCAGTGGAGAGTTATGACAACTCTCTGGGCGGTCTGATCAGTGCCCGTGTCGTCGATGCTGCCACGCTGCCTCAAGAGCCCTTGCCTGGCCTGCATCCATTCTGGATAGTGCTTGGCTATCTCAGTGCAATCATGATTCCGGCGGCCATTCTCGTGGCGAGATTTCACTGGCGGGAGACATTGGATTTTGCAACAGACATTCAACGGCAGCTCGGTGTACCGTGCCTTGGCAGCCTGCCTGCTGCATCAGCAGGAGTGGACCCCAGGTCTGCTTTGGATTCGGGATTCGTCGCTGCACTGCAGAGACTGCGCACCGCTGTGCAACTGTTGCGCTCTCCGTTCTCTCCTCACGATCTGCTCGAGCAGTATCCTCGTGGCAGAATCATTCTGGTGACATCCGGAAGCAGGGGGGAGGGCAAGACGACAGTGGCGATCAATCTTGCGTTGGCGCTTGGTCGCATGGAAAAAGTCCTGCTGATCGATGCCGATATGCGTGGCAAGCGCAGCTGTCTGGGGCTTCCAGTCGGCGCGCCGGGCTTGTCACATCTGATCGTTGGTGCCGCCCAGCTGCGTGACTGCGTACACAGCCTCGTTGATCGACGCGTCGATGTCATTCCGGCAGGTATTGTTCCGCCCAATCCAGAGGAGCTGCTGGCCAGCAAGCGCTTTCGCAGAGTGTTGGAAATGCTGGAGCGGCGTTATGACACGATTGTAGTGGACGCTCCGGGTCTGGAGGACGTCCGGGACACTCAGCAATTGGCCCGGCACTGCAGTGATTTGCTGTTTGTGATCAGCGCGGGGAGCGTGCGGGCAGAGACTGCAAGACACCATTTGACGCAGTTGCGGGAGAGCGATGTGAAGATCAGTGGGGTAGTGCTCAATCGGGTCGGCCACGCGGGGAAGTCTGCCGTGGACCAAGTGGATGTGGTGAAGGAGCAAATCCTGGCATTGGAGGCCAAGGGTGCCCGGCAGGATGCAGCCGGAACGAGGGCATTTGCATGAATCTGGAAGAATTACAGGCCATGCTGGATACGAGCGAAGGCGTGGTGCAGCGCCAGTCTGCTCAGGTTGCTGGAGCTTCGGCGACTGTCGCAGCGGCAATCGCCGAGGCCGCCCGCGTGCAATCACCCGTCAGGCTGGTGCCACGCGCGCCACAGGCTGCAGCAGTCGAGCCGCAGCCGCATAGTCCGCCAGCCACCTTGCAGGAGCGTCTGCAGGAAATCGAGATGGCACAGAAACTGGGCTATCTGCTGTGCCGGTGCAGTTGGCCGCCGCAGATCATGGTGCTTACCGGTACCGATCATGTGTATCGATGCCGCCGCTGCTCCCGGGTGCGGGAAATGTGAGGATTGGCAAGCAAAATGCTAGACAGGGGTATCCAGAGGCATACCGGCAGCAGGTTGCCGGGCACTGATCGAAAAGAGGAACCCCGAAAATGCTGAAAATACCCTTGCTGGCTATTTGTATCGCACCGCTGCTCTCCTGCACTGGTTTGCAGACCATCTACCACGAAAGCTCGGCCATTTCCGGTCGTGTCGGGCTGACTCCTGATCACCAGGTGCAACGCTATGGCCATTGGGTCCTGCCACAGGACACCAGCTTTTATGTGGCGATGAGTGGTATTAATGACCTGGTGGCGATTGCAGTCCCTGATGCTGCAACAGCTTTGGACGAATCTGCAAGGTCAATAGACCACGGTTTGGAGCTGTCACAGGTGGCCACAGTGGAGGCCAATCAGCCCGATCAGGTCAGTGACCTGCTGATGAGCGAGATTGGCCTGCGGTTTCCTCGAGTGCTCAGGGCGACAGAAGTGGAGTCGATTTTCAGCGCCCGTCAGAGTGCCGCAAGCAGCGGTCTGGACTACGTCATATACCCGCGCTTACTGCTTTGGGAGGATACTGCGGGCACCTGGTCGGAAATTGCGGATACTCTTCGTTATGCCGAGGGTCCGGCTCTGCTTGCAGGGTTTGGTCTCGATCGTGCCCGGTTGCAGCTGACTTTGCTGGAGGTTAACAGTGGCCGCATCATGGATGTCGTTGCCATTGACAGCCGTGGCGGACTGTTGGCCCTGTATCAGGAGAGCCCGCAGCGACTTCTCACCTCTGCACTTGGCCGCTACGTCGATAGTCTGGTACCTTGAATTCGCGTCTGCAGCCCAACCCGGGCTGCACCCGAGCGGATTTTCCCCTGATAATGACCCGACAGCCGACTGATCTTCCCTCTGCCATGTACGCGGAATCTCTCTCCCCGGAGCCCGAGCGAGTGCTGCGAGCTCTGAACTCCATCGCTCAACCGGATGCTTTCAGTCTCTGGAATCCTCCCTGGTGCGGCGAAATTGACATTTTCATCGCCCGCGACGGTCGCTGGTATCACGAAGGACGGGCGTTTCAGCGACATGCGCTGGTGCAATTGTTTTCCTCCTTGTTGCGCGTGGAGCCGGATGGCCGCCACGTGCTTGTCACTCCCGTCGAGAAGCTTGGCATTCGGGTGGAGGATTGTCCGTTTGTCGCGCAACTACTCGAGATCGAAGCGCAGGGGCCAGGGCAGGCGCTGAACTTCACCCTCAATACCGGCGAAGTGGTGACGGCCGGACCCGATCATCCTTTGGTGGTGGAGTCGCTGCAAGGCGAGCCGCATCCGGTCCTTATGGTTCGGGATGGGCTGCGGGCGCTGATCGCGCGCAACGTCTTCTATCAACTGGTGGAACTGGGCGAGGAGCAGGAAATCGAGGGGCGCTCCGTTCTGGTCGTCTGGAGTCTTGGCCGTTGCTTCGAATTGGGAAGTCTCACATAAGAACCAGTTTTGGCCTGCCTCGTTATGGGAGAGGAGTGCTTCTGCTGATCGGACCGGGCTGTCGATCGCGCCGAGTGCTTCTGGCGGTGGCTGGTCGCAGACTATCCACAGCGGCGTGTGTCGCCGAAATTGCCGCTTGAGAGACAGTTTTTGCCGCTTCTTTGCCGTGCGCGATACCCGCATCCGTTCCCTTGACGCTCAGTTGTGCCGCCATGGCGACGCCGTGTTGGGCAGGGGCCAGGATAAAACCGCAGCCGATGAGGGAGGTGGAAAGTCCCAGTAACAGCGCCAGCCTTGTTATTCCTGTCGACAAAGCTCTTCTCATGATTGTTCCTCGCAAATGACATGGCGACGCTTCGCGGATGAGCGCCGGATTGTTCTTGATAGTTCAGCAATTCCTGTGCCGATATTGGTTGACAGGCATGTCAGTTGAGGCAGGCTCGAGTTGAGGAGCAGTGACAATTTGCTGTCAATAAAGCGCTCAGAAATCAGGTTCACATCGGCCATGGCCAGCCCTGTATTGTTGACGCATGGGGACAAACCCGGCATCATTACCAGCCTTTTGCAGGCCATCCGGCGCGGCCCCAGGACAAGGGAAATGTCTGTCTCCAGCGCGAGTTACGATTACTTTTTTAACTTCTATCATCAAATTTGGAGAATCCATGAAGATTCTTGTGGCTGTCAAACGTGTCGTTGATGCTAACGTGAAAGTGCGCGTCAAGGCAGATAACAGCGGGGTCGAATTGACCAACGCCAAGATGGCAATCAACCCGTTTTGCGAGATTGCCGTGGAAGAGGCGATTCGCATCAAGGAGAAGGGTCAGGCCGACGAGGTAATCGTGGTCTCGATTGGCGACAAGGCGTGTCAGGAGCAGATTCGGACAGCGCTGGCGCTGGGCGCTGATCGCGGTATTCACGTTGATGCGGCAGATGGTTTACAGCCGCTGGCAGTCGCCAAACTGCTTAACAGTCTGGTCAAAAAAGAAGGCATTGACCTGGTGATCGTCGGTAAACAGTCCATCGACTCAGATAATAATCAGGTGGCCCAGATGCTTGCTGCCCTGGCCGGCGCTCCTCAAGGTACCTTTGCCTGTGGAGTCGAAATTGTCGACGGCAAGGTCCGCGTGACGCGTGAAATCGATGGCGGCGAACAAACGGTTTTGCTGAGTCTGCCGGCGGTTATCTCTTCTGATCTGCGTCTGAATGAGCCGCGTTACGCCTCGTTGCCCAATATTATGAAAGCCAAGAAGAAGCCTATCGACACACTGACACCGCAGGAACTTGGAGTGGATGTCAGCTCGGGCTTGCGTATAGTCAGTGTGGAGCCTCCACCCTCACGTTCTGCAGGAGTTCGTGTAGGCAATGTCGACGAACTGATCAGTAAACTCAAATTCGAAGCCAAGGTCATCTAAGCGCAGCACATTACCTGGCAAATTTTTTAGTGTATGAGCATATAGGTTAACCCATGAGCGTATTAGTCATTGCAGAACACGATAACGCCGCCCTAAAACCCGCGACTCTGAGCGCTGTCACCGCGGCGCAAGCCATCGGACAGACTGTTGTCGTTTTAGTGGCCGGGGCAGGCTGTGCGGCGGTCGCGACTGCAGCAGCAGATGTAGCAGGGGTCAGCAAAGTGCTGGTGGCCGACAATTCAGCCTATGAGCATCAGCTGCCGGAGAGTGTCGCTCTGCTGGTAGCCGAGGTGGGCAAGAGTTATACCCACATACTGGCGACCGCTACTACCTCGGGCAAGAATTTGTTGCCGAGGGTCGCGGCATTGCTGGATGTCGCCCAGATTTCCGAGATAGTGGCTGTGAAGAGCGCCGACACGTTCGTGCGCCCGATTTATGCCGGTAATGCGCTGGCAACGGTGCAGTCTTCTGATTCAATCAAGGTCATCACGGTACGCGGCACCGCCTTTGCCGAGGCAGCGACTGGTGGAACAGCCCCGATAGAGGCTCTGGATATAGTGAAGAGCCAGTCACTGTCTGCCTTTGTCGGTCAGCAACTGTCAGTCTCCGAACGTCCGGAGCTGACAGCAGCCTCCATTGTCATTTCGGGAGGGCGCGGTATGCAGAGTGGTGAGAATTTTGTGCTGATCGAGCGCGTGGCAGACAAGCTCGGTGCTGCGATCGGTGCTTCGCGTGCGGCAGTGGATGCCGGATTTGTTCCGAACGATATGCAGGTGGGTCAGACAGGCAAGATTGTCGCCCCTGATCTTTATATTGCTGTGGGAATCTCCGGAGCGATTCAGCATCTGGCGGGGATGAAAGACAGCAAGGTAATCGTCGCGATCAACAAGGATGAAGAGGCACCGATTTTTCAGGTGGCGGACTATGGTCTGGTAGACGATCTGTTCAAAGTGCTGCCTGAACTGGCCGACAAGCTGTAAGACTTCAGGTGGGGCTGGCGCTTGGTCAGCTCCGTGTCAATTCAGAACGGTTGAAAACAAGAACGCCCCGGGGCATTGCCGTGCCCCGGGGCGTTCTTGTTTGTGCAGACAGCGGTGTGTCTGTATCCGGTTACTCGCTCTTCTCGGCAGCAGCTGCAGCGGCGGCCGCAAGCATTTGCTGTCGACGTTTGATCTCGCGTGGATCGTTCGGCGCACGACCGGCCAGAGCGGGGATCACGGGTTCCACCGCAGCGGCAGCCTCCACGGGAGTTTCAACCGGTGCTGTCGCAGTCTGAATTACTTCAGGCTCTGCGGTTGCGGCTACCTCAATCACTTCGGCAGTTGTCTCGGGCAAGGCCACGGGAGCTGCAGCCGGTACTTCCTGCTGTACTGGCGCTTCTTCAGCAACGCCAATATCGAAGGATTCCTGCACCATCACTTTGGCAGCGGAATGACGTCTTGGCGTGGGCGTCGCTGCAGGTGCGCTGTCCTGCACGGCGACTTCCGCCTCAGCCTCGATTTCTGCTGTTACGACTGTTGCGGATATTTCATCTTGAGTCGCCGCAGGAGCCGCGCTCTGCTCGCTGCCATCGACTTCTGCTTCAGCGGAAGTCTCCACTGGCGAGCCGTCTTCGTTCAGTGCCACTGCGGCACCTCGTGACCGATTACGACGCCTGTCGGAAGGGCGACGATTGCGTCGTGATGAGCGACCGCCTTCGGCTGGTGCGCTGCCATCTGCAACGGCACCGTCCTGATCATCTTCCACCGATTCTGTCGTTTCTTGGCCAGTCACCGTTGTCTCGGCATCCAGCTCAACAGGCTGTACGCGTTGTGGTGGCGGGCGTCGGACCGGCGCTTGCACCGCGCCTTCCAGCACGTTGCCATCCTTGTCATCGATAGCCGCTACTTCTGCGCCTTGATCTTCGTTCAGCTCGCCACCCTCAGCATCCCCGGGGCGTGGACCGCGACGTCGCTGATTGGTGTTCTTCGGACGACGATTACCACTGCGACGTTGGGCGTTGCGAGTCTCATCATCGGCTCCGGCTCCGGCTCCGGCTCCGGCTCCGGCTTCGACACTGCCGTCCGCACGTGGTTCTTCCGCGCGCGGCTCGTCTCTGCGAGCGCCGTCGCGACGTGGCTCGTCTCTGCGACCCTCGCGCTTCTCATCCTTGCGCTCCTCACGATTGCCGGGCTGGGCTGTCGCGCCTTCAGTATTACGGTTGCGATCACGATCTCTGCCGCCGCGCTTGCGACCCTGGCCACCTTCACGCGCTGGTGCAGCAGACTCACTTGCAGCACCAGCCTCAGATTTGCCTTCGACTTTCTGTTCCGGTCCGTCTCTGCGCGCGGCCGGCTTGCCGCCACGGCGCTGATCACGATCCCGATCTCCGCGCTCACGACGTGGATCGCGATTGCGATTGGGCTTGTTGTCGGTCTCCTCCTTCGGCGCTTCCTCTTCTTCGTCGCCGAATATGCTGCTGACGGCAGCAATCAGCGAGCCGATCAACCCTTTCTTTTTCTTCTCAACTTTCTCGGCTTTTTCTCGAGACTCAGGCGCCGCGACCACCGGTGCCGGCGGCATTGACAGGGTAGGGGCCTGGACAGCTGCCTGTTGCTGGACAGGGGCTGGCTTCACATGTTTGTGGTGGTGATGGTCAGTCGAGTCGACATGAATCTCGATTTCATAGCTGGCCGTGGTCGTGCCATCAGTTTGATTGACGCCCTGAATTTCGTAATGCGGTGTTTCCAGCGCGGCATTGGCAACAATCACCAATTTGGTGCCGCTCTGCGCTTCGATCGCAGCAACGGCTGCACGCTTCTCATTGAGCAGGTAGGAGGCCACAGTGATCGGGACGATCGCGCGGATCTCATTGTTCTTGCGCTTGTTGGCCTCTTCCTGCAGGACGCGCAGGATTGACAGCGCCTGTGACTTGACGTCGCGGATAGCGCCCTGACCGCTGCAGCGCGGGCAAACAATAGTGCTGGTCTCTTCCAGCGAGGGGCGCAGACGCTGACGAGACATCTCCAGCAATCCGAAGCGGGAAATGCGGCCCACCTGGACGCGCGCGCGGTCTGCTTCCAGCGCATCGCGCATGCGGTTTTCTACTTCCTTCTGGTTGCGGGCTGAACTCATGTCGATGAAGTCGATCACGATCAGGCCGCCCATGTCACGCAGACGCAGCTGGCGGGCTATCTCGTCGGCCGCTTCCAGGTTGGTGTTCAGCGCGGTCTCTTCGATGTCTGAACCACGCGTCGCCCGGGAGGAGTTGATGTCGATGGACACCAGTGCCTCAGTCGGGTCGATTACGATGGACCCGCCCGAGGGAAGCTTCACTTCGCGCTGGAATGCAGTCTCGATCTGGCCTTCGATCTGGTAGCGATTGAACAGCGGGAGGGATTCCTGATAGAGCTTGATGCGGGCTTCGTAGTGCGGCATGACCTGACGCACGAAGGTGATGGCCTCGTCAAAAGCCTCCTTCGTGTCGAACAGCACTTCGCCGATGTCCTGGCGCAGGTAGTCGCGAATGGTACGGATGATGACGTTGCTTTCCTGATAGATCAGGAAGGGGGCGGCCTTCTGGGAGGAGGCTTCGGTAATCGACTGCCAGAGCGAGAGCAGATAGTCCAGGTCCCACTGCAGTTCCTGCTGTTGTTTGCCAACACCAGCGGTACGCACAATCATGCCCATGCCATCGGGAATATCCAGTCCGCTGAGTGCTTCACGAATCTCGGAACGTTCATCGCCTTCGATGCGACGCGAGATGCCGCCCGCACGCGGATTATTCGGCATCAGCACCAGGTAGCGGCCAGCGAGGCTGACGAAAGTGGTCAGTGCCGCGCCTTTGTTGCCGCGCTCTTCCTTCTCCACTTGCACAATGACTTCGGTGCCTTCAGCTACGGATTCCTTGATGTTGACGCGGCCGCCGTCGCCACCGCCACGCTTGGTAAAGTACTGGGGAGAGATTTCCTTGAGAGGCAGAAAGCCGTGGCGCTCAGCGCCGAAGTCCACGAAAGCGGCTTCCAGACTGGGTTCAACGCGGGTAATGCGGCCTTTGTAAATGCTGGCTTTTTTCTGAATTCTGGAGCGGTTCTCGATGTCCAGGTCGTAAAGACGCTGACCATCTACCAGAGCGACGCGCAACTCTTCTTCTTGAGTCGCATTGATTAACATTCTTTTCATGATTAGGTTCACTTTTCTGTTGAGCCAGAACCGTAAACCCGGGGTACATCAAACCTGCAGGCAGCGCATTACTGAAAGCGGATTTGCTTTCTTTTCAACAGAACCATGGCGAGATATTAACTGCATTGCTGACCCTGGTGAGCTGGGAACTGAAATCCGATAACGAAAATCTCTGACTTTGCTGTGGCGCTGCGTTGCGGCGGCACACTGACAGAGTGCGTGGCGTGTGTTGCCTTGGCTCTGTCGGAAAGTCGATTCATGTAAAACTGACTGCTTCCAGTGCTGCCTCATCTGTTAATGGCGTGAGGCGGCACCTTCCTGAATTTGATACGACCCGAATTTATCTGGCTGTATTTTTTTTCGTACCGGCGCTAACTGCCAGCACTCCGTATGTTTTCAACACCGTGTTTCCGATGCTTCGTTCATTGCTTTGGTCTTTCCTGAAATCTTGTCGCGGCACAGTGCCTGCCTGGCCCCTGATGACTGATTGACATGGCGTCAGTAGGTCAGAAATTTCGCGTGTCGGGGACTGGGCCAACTGGGCCGGTGTTCCCCATACTCTGCAGCGCTGGCGAAATATAACAGTAAATACTTTTTAATTCAAACACCTGGAGAGCTTGCCCTGGGTTTACATGCGGGCCTAGAATGTCTTACCGCGTGGCATTGCACAAACAAGGACACAGTCGATGACTATTTACCTGTATGTTCGTACCTCCGAGTCCGAAGCGTCAGCAGACTCCCACAGAGAAGAGGGCGCGCTGCATGACGGACTGGCTGCGGAGTGGAACGCCATGCAGCAGCTATGTGAGGATCGCCGCTGGGGTCCTGCGGTGCCCGTGACCGATTCCTGCGCTGCCTGGAACACTGATTTTTCAGCGCGACCCGGCGGTGGAGCTCTCCTCGAACAACTGCAGGCAGGGGACGTCGTCGTGGTGTACGCCTTGGAGCGGGTGTTCAGCTCCTGCTATGATGCATTCACCACGTTGGAGCGCCTGCAAGCGACAGGAGTCCAATTGTTTGTTGTGACGCTGGGCGGGAATGCCGCTGATCCTGCCCTGCAGTTTGACCTGGTCAGCGCTGCGAGACTGTTTGCGGCACTGGAACGTCGACGCTCCGTGGAACGCATCAAGAACATCAAGAAGGATCAGCGTAACAAAGGACGTTTCCTTGGTGGGAGTCGGCCTTTTGGCTACATGATCCATTCGAACGGTCGTCTAATAGAGAACCCCATGGAGCAAAAAGTATTGAAGAGAATCATGCAACTGCGCGAGCAGGGTCTCTCATTGCGCAGCATTGCCGCTCAGGTCAGTACGCCCGTTGCTCCGGTAAGCTTCAAGACTGTGCAAAGGATCCTGCAGCGCAATGTTTAAACCCGTCGCGCTCTTCATAGGCTTGCGCTATACGCGAACGCGCAAGAAGAGTCAGATCATCTCCTTCGTATCCATTGTCTCCACGCTTGGAATCACAGTGGGCGTGCTAGCGCTCATCGTGGTGCTTTCCGTCATCAATGGATCTACCAGCACCATGCGGGACGAGACGCTCAAGTCTGTGCCACACGCCAGCATTGCCGACGGGAACGGCATGGCCACTCAATGGCCGGATCTGCTTGCCGCTGTGCAGAACCAT